>Ga0134125_10002111_pt1 | contig 23810 bp, 18 predicted proteins | sample KB31751_FD_96464 | JGI IMG/M metagenome (GOLD analysis project Ga0134125, IMG submission 96464) | Terrestrial soil microbial communities with excess Nitrogen fertilizer from Kellogg Biological Station, Michigan, USA - KB3-175-1 | ecosystem: Environmental > Terrestrial > Soil > Unclassified ...
CGCCACCCGCGCCGAGCACCGAATTTTGGACCGCCGCGACGGCCGATTGAAAGCATTCGGTGCCATGAGAAATCATTGCCACCACGACCGACGCAGCGCCGCTGTATTGGGCTTCCGCGATCAGGGTTCCGATATAGCCAGCCGGGTATTGAGCATGCGCATCGAGGCGGATGAGCCATCGCCGCCCTTCGCCGAAAGCGCGCACAGCCAAGTTCATGCCGGCGCTTTGAATCCGCTTCGGGTTGAAGATGACTTTAACGGTCGGATCGCGTTCCGTGATCTCCGTGAGAATATCCAGCGTGCCGTCCGTGCTGCCGCCATCCGCCACAGCGATCAGGCGATCGAGCTCTGCCGTATCGTTCTGAACATCGGCGAGAAGCTTCCCGATATGCTCCCGCTCGTTGAGACACGGAACGACGATCAACACTTTTTCGGACGTGGTGCCGGCGGTCTCTTCACCGTTCGAGCCGGCGGCAATTTGCTCGCAATACATGGGCTTCCTGATGCTATCGGACACTGCGTCAGTAACGCGTGAGCGCAGTTTCCGGCGCGTCCAAGCCCATAAAATTTTTGTGCAGTCGCGCCCTCGCTATTCCAGCGGCCAAGGTCGCATAGATGTCACCCGCGCGCCTCAGATGAGCGCGCGTCTCGCCGCAATCTTGGCGTAATCGCTCGCGCTATCTCTGCCGGAAGGCGTTGCTGAAAGACGCTGTCAGCGGACCAACGATGTAGTCGAAAGCCGTGCGGTGGACCGTTGGGATTTGCACCATCGCCGGCATGCCGGGGTAGAGCCGGATCGATGGCAGCTTGCTTAGCTCTTGCTGATCTACCTGGATGATTGCGCTGTAATAGGGCTGTCCCGTCCGCTCGTCGGTGAGCCGGTCGGCGGAAACATCCGTCACATTGCCGTGTATCACGGGGGTGATGCGCTGCTTGTAAGCGGTGAGATGCACTTCGGCGCGCATGCCGGGATGGACATCGCTGATGTCTTCGACGGCAATGCGCGTCTCCACGGTCAGTCCGTCATTCTCCGGCACAATATCGAGAATTTTCTCGCCTTTGCCGACCACGGAGCCGACTCCGAACACGCTTAAGCCGACGACGCGGCCGGTATAGGGTGAGCGGATCTGCGTGCGATCGAGAACGGCTTTCGCATCGGCAAGGCGCGGGATGACGTCGAGCAGCTTTGTTTGCGTATCCTGCAGATCTTTCGACACATCGGTCATGTGCTGATTTTCGATTTGCGCGATCTGCTGCATTTGCTCGGCGATCGCCTGATGCGCGCGTGCCATATCGGCGGTGGTTTCGGCGATCTGGCCGTCAAGGCCGTAACCCGTGCGTTGTAACTGCGTGCGGCGCGTCGCCGCGATCAAGCCTTTATCGACGAGCGGCGAAATCGTTGCGAGCTCTTGATGAACGGACGAACTCTCGTGCTTGAAAGCGGTGATCTGATTCTGGTCGCCGGCGATTTGCGCGTTGAGCTGCTGGATTTTCTCCTGCAGTACGCGGCGCTGCCCGTCGAGAGCGGCTTGCTGGCTTGCGAATTGCCGGCGCTGCGCTTCCCAAATGCCTTTCTCGTCGGCCGGAGCATTGAGCGGCGGTGCGAACTCGGTTTCGCCGTTGAATTCGGCGGTCAGCCGCACTTCGGACGCGTGCAGCACTTTATATTGCTGCAGCAGCACTTCGTAATTGGCGTGCGCCGCCGTATCGTCCAACACAATCAGCACGTCGCCGGCATTGACGTGGTCGCCCTCCTTCACATTGAGCTGCTTGACGATGCCGCCGTCGAGATGCTGCACGCTCTTGCGATTGCCTTCGACTTTGACGATAGCGGGTGCAACCACGGCGCCGTTGAGGGGCGCGACCATCGACCAGATGCCGAAGACGCCAAAGAACAGGACGAGGGTGATCCAACCGGCTGCCGCGTATTTCTTCAGCGAGTCGTTAGGCTCGGCGACATCATAGGTGGTCGAGACGGAGGGGAGACCTTGTCGAGGTGGAATAACGTCAGCGGTCTGCATCTTGCGCTGCTATCTATTGTCCGCTGCGGCCGCCGGGCGCCACGATCGGGATCGGCGCCGCCCGCGCGTTGAGCCGCGCCAGCACTTCGGCACGCGGGCCGAAAGTCTCGATCCGACCATCTACCAGCAACAGGATCTTGTCCACTACTGCAATTGTCGCGGGGCGGTGCGAAATGATGATGGTCGTGATGCGCGCTTTCTTGAGCTTGAGCATACATTCGGCAAGCGCGGCATCACCTTCGGCATCGAGGTTTGAGCTTGGCTCGTCGAGCACGACGAGGCTCGGCAGGCCGAATACAGCTCGTGCTAGGCCGATCCGCTGGCGATAGCCACCCGACAGGGTGGCGCCACCATCGCCGACCCAGGTCTCGTAGCCGTCGGGCAGACGCAAGATCATGTCATGCACGCCAGCGAGCCGCGCAGCCTCGATCACCGCCTCGTCGTCCGCCTGTTGAAAGCGCGCGATGTTCGCGGCGACGCTGTCCGAGAACAATTCGATGTCTTGCGGGAGGTAACCGATGTACTGACCGACCGAGCCGCGCGGCCAGGTACCGATATCGGCGCCGTCGAGTCGAACCGCGCCGGCGGTCGGACGCAATACGCCGACGAGCTGCCGTGCCAGCGTCGATTTGCCGGCGCCCGATGGGCCGATCACGCCGACCGACTCGCCCGGCTCGATGCGGAAGTTCACATTATAAAGCAGTGGTCGCGAGCTCCGCGGCAGCCCATAGGAAAGCTGTTCGACTGAGACTTGGCCTTGCGGGCGAGGCAGAGCGAGATGCACCGGCGGGATCGGCGTGGACGTCAGGAGGTAACGTACGCGGTTGAAAGCATCGCGCGCAGCGATCATGCCGCGCCAGGAGCCGACGATCTGCTCGACCGGCTGCAAGGCGCGACCGAGCAGGATGCTGGCCGCGAACATCGAGCCGACAGTGACGACGCGCTCGATCACGAGGTAGGCGCCGAGGCCGAGGATAAGCGATTGCATCGACAGGCGGAGAAAGCGGATGAGCCCGGAAATTGTCGCGCCGCGATCGGTCGCGACCAACTGGCGCTCCATCATACGGTTGCGGTCGCGGCGCCAGCGATTGAGCAAGCCATCGGCCATGCCCATCGCGCGCACGACCTCGGCATTGCGCAAGCTCATTTCGGTGAAGCTGTAATTCCGGCTTGCCGCCTCGTTCGAGTCATTGAGCGACGGCCGCACCAGCCGCTCATTAATCAGTGCCATCGCCAGGAGAATGAAAGCGCAAGCGAGGGCAAATCCGCCGAGCAGCGGATGGAGCATGAAGATGACGGCGATGTAGATCGGCGCCCAGGGCAGATCAAAAACCGCGTGAATGCCGGCACCGGTCACATATTGGCGGAAAGTATCGGCATCGCGCAGCGGCTGACTGCGGGCGCCGCCGGCGGCGGATGCATTGTCGATGACCGCCGTCACGATCCGTGCGCTGAGCAGTCGGTCGAGACGGATGCCAGCACGCGCGAGGATCCCGGAACGCACGATGTCGAGCACGGCCAGGGCAAGCAACGCCACCAGCAGAACGATCGTCAGCATGACCAGGGTGATGACGCTCGAGCTCGGCACCACGCGGTCGTACATCTGCAGCATGTAGAGGGGCGTGGCGAGATAGAGCAGATTGATCGCAAGGCTGAAGATCGCGACGGTCACGAAATAGCTACGGCATGCCATCAGCATGCCGTATGCTTCATCGGACCGTTTATTCGCCATGATCAATGTCCACGATGTGGAAAAATGTCCTTTATCAACCGAAGTCGGAGACTCAGGCGTGTGTGGGCGAGCGTCCTGGCCTGAGCGTCGCTATTTTCGTGTTTTCAGTACGATCCCTTTCTCAACAGCACTGCGGGGATCGTCACGACCACGATCCACAAATAGAGGCCCGGGCTTCGCGATTTGGCGTAGATGCAGTCGAGGGCGACCCGCGTGCGATAGCTGACATCGTTGCGGCCGCTCACCTGCCACAGGCCGGTGATGCCCGGCTTGACCGCACAGTAATGTTGGAAGCGCTTTCCGTAGCGCGCGATCTCTGCATCGACGATCGGCCGCGGCCCGACCAGGCTCATCGTGCCCTGTAGGACATTGAAGAGCTGTGGCAGTTCGTCAAGGCTTGAGCGGCGCAAGAAGACCCCGAGCGGCGTTGCACGTGGATCATCGCGCAGCTTGTGATCGCGAGCCCATTCGGCGCGCGCAATTGGATCGCGTGCGAGCAATTCGGCGAGCCGTTCTTCGGCGTCAATCGCCATCGAGCGGAATTTGTAGCAATGGAACGATTTTCCGCCGCGACCAATGCGACGATGCGAAAAGAGAATCGGGCCGCCATCTTGAACAAAGATCGCGAGAGCGATCACACCCATCAACGGCAATACGAACAGGAGGGTAAGAAGAGCGATCGCAACATCCAGCGCACGAACGAAAGTTGCCAGCGCGCCGACCCTTTCACTTGGTCGAAAAACGAAGTGAAGTGGGCCAGGCTTGCAGACAATGTTGGCCATCGGCATCTCCAGTGGGGCGCGCTGGGCGGGCATGCCGCCAAGAACTCGTCATCGCTTTGTTTGTTCCCGCGAATTCGGCTATCATCGCGACATCGGTAGCGGGGGGAACTCAATGATGCTTCAGCGAAATTTGACATATGGCGAAGGCCATGCCGCAATGCACGTAATGTCGTGCTTGATCGCCCGAATGTGAGCAAAATCGCGACATAATTGGTCAAGCGAATCGTAACAACCCTGCTCTTTTCGTTTGTCCCATGTCAGAACCTACGGAGCGCACTCCAACGCCACCGCCTCAGCGACCTCCGGATCGCTGGAGTGGTCGCAAGACGATCATCTTTATCGTCGTCGCCAGTCTGTTGTTATGGGCTTTGATCGCGTGGCTCATCCACGTTCTGTGAATCGCGTTCTGTGAATCGCGTCGCGCTCCGCGCCGCGTGAACTCGCATCAAAGATGCTTTGGAAGCGGTATCGCTTCAGCTTCCGCGTCTCCGTCAGAAATTTGCCGGAACATAAATTTTTATGCGGCGTTTTGAGCCGGCATGCGTAGCCGACAACCGAATCGGTTGCGCGGCATGGGGCGTGGATCAGGCTCGGTCCCTCGAACGGAGATGTGAGATGAAAATGCGGCAGATGTTGGCGGGTTTCGTGACGCTCGCAGCAGGAGCGATGATCATCATGCCGCCTGGCTCGAGCCTGGCTGGCAGCTTTCAAAGCTCATCGACATCGAATTTCCAATCGGCGTCGCTTCCCCCCACAACGCAAGTTCCGCAATTCTCCTCGCAGACACCGTCGACACGAATGGTTCGGCCGGATTACGTCATCGGGCCGGACGACGTTATCTCCATCGATGTTTTCCAGATCCCGGATCTCAGTCGCACGGTTCAGGTCGATTCAGAAGGCAATGTTCTCCTGCCATTGCTCGGCGCGATGCCTGCCGCCGGCCGCAACGTGCGGCAGCTCTCCCAGCAGATCGCCGCAGCTTACGGCGCCAAATATGTCCGCGATCCTAAAGTGAGCGTCTCGGTGAAGGAGTCAGAGAGCCAGAAAGTCACCGTTAACGGCGCGGTGGTCCAGCCCGGCATCTATCCGATCTCCAGCGGGACCACGTTGATGCAGGCGATCGCCATGGCGAAAGGCCCTGATACGAAGCTGGCGAGCGACAGAGTCGCGATTTTCCGCACCGTTGGCCAGAACCGCACGGAAGCAACATTCGATCTCGACGACATTCAAGCCGGTAAGGTTCAGGATCCGCAACTGCAGGCGCACGACATCGTCGTGGTCGATACCTCGGGCACGCGCAAATTCCTGCAGGACATCAGCCCGATCGCGCCGTTCGCGGTGTTGGGGGCGATCTTCTGAGGCGTGCGAGAGCGCGGCAGTCGTCATCCTCCGAGTTCTCTTTTGCAAGGAACGTAGCACATGAGCACCCTCGCCCCTTATGAAGTCAACGTACCCGGTACGAAGGACTGGCAACCCATGCTCGAGCGGAGCGAGCAATCCTCGCTCCACTACTGGCTGGGGTTGATCCTCGGGCGAGGGTGGCGCGCTGCCCTGGTCGCCATTGCGATATTCGGCATCATCGTTGGCTTCGTCTCGCAGATGCCGCGGACCTACTACGCCGAGGGTTCTGTGCTGGTGCAGCCGACGCACAACAACATCGCCGAGGCCAACCAGAATCAGGCGATGCAGCCGCTCGACACCAGCGCGGTGGATACCGAAGTCGAGATGCTGAAATCCCGGGCCCTTTCGGAGACCGTGATCGAGAAGCTCGGTCTATTGAGCGATCCCGAATTCAATCCGCCGCCGGCCTCGAAATGGCATGTCAATTTCACCGAGAAATTCCCCTTCGTCAGCATTTCATCGGTGCAGGAGGAGGTCGCGCCGGAAGAGATCCTGCGCAAGACGGTCGATGCCGTTCAGCACCGGACTTTCACTCGCCGCATCGGCCTGACTGACGTCGTCCGCGTCGGCTTCTCATCGACGGAGCCGTTGAAGGCGCAAAAAATCGCCAATGCGTTGATCGATGCCTATCTGGCCCGCCAAGTGACCGACAAGGTCAATATGGTGGCCAAGGCCAATGACGAGCTGGCTTCCAGCGTCGACAAGCTGCGCGAGGATGCGCTCACCTCTGCGGCGGCGGCCGAGCAATACAAGAACTCGCACTCGATCCTCAGCCCACAGGGCGCGAGCATGGTCGAGGCGGAAATCGCCACGCTCAATCAGCAGATCGCTCAGGCTCATGCCGATCGCGTTCAGAAAGAAGCGCAGATCAGCGGTGCGATGCAACTCGGCGGCAAGAACGCCGATGGCGGCGACACGGCCGCGGCGCTGAATTCGGATACGATCCGCGAGCTGCGTAAGCAAGAAGCGGATATCAGCGCGCAGGTGGCGCAGCTCTCGACACAGTTCAAGCCGGACTATCCCGAGACCAAGCGTGCCCAGGCGCAGCTCAACGACGTCCGCGGTCAAATCCGGAGCGAGCTCACCCGTATCCGCTCGAGCTTGACTGCTCAGGTGCGGGCCGCCGGACAGCGCGAGGATTCGCTGGTCGCCAGCCGCAAGCAGGCGCAGGACACCCTCGACGCCAACAATGCAGCGCGGGTTTCGCTCGTGTCGCTCGAATTGAAGGCCGACGCGGCGAAGAAGACCTATGAAGGCTATCTCAACCGCGCCAGCGAAGTTGCCGCGGCCCGGACTCTGCAGCAGCCGGATGCGATGGTGAATTACAAAGCCGCTGTCGCGTCCGATACCGCGTCGCCCAATATGCGTCTCGTGATGGCGGGTGCGGCCATTCTCGCGCTGCTCGGCGCGGCGCTCGCGGTGATCCTGCCCGAATATTGGAGCCGCCGTTTCCGCAGCAGCAGCGACGTTGAACTGGGCATTGGCTTGCCGCTCGCCGCGACGCTGCCCGATATCCGCTCGCTCAGCCAGTCGCGCCGTCTGAGCGGTCCGGCGGCGCCGGCGATCAGCTTGATGACCGATCGCTTCACGGCCTTCGCTGAATCCTTCCGCAATCTGCGTGCCTTCCTGGCCCTCCTCGATCCCTCCGAGCCCTCGAAGGTCATCGCGCTCACCTCATCGGTACCGCGCGAAGGCAAGAGCGTGACCTCACTTTGTCTGGCGGAAATTCTCGCGCAGGCGGGTGAATCGGTGGTTGTCGTCGATTGCGATCTGCGGCGGCGTGGTCTGACCAGCCTCGTCAGCGAGGCGGCCAACGCCCAGGTCGGCATCGTGGAGGCGGTGAAGAAGAATCTGCCGCTCAACGACGTGCTTGTGCTCGATCCGCGTAGCGGCGCCTGGGTGCTGCCGGTCGCGCAACATGAAGGCGTGGCCGAGGATCTGTTCAGCACGAAACAGGCCGATGCCTTGTTTCGCCTGCTGGCGCAGCGTTTCGATCACGTGATCCTCGATACGCCGCCGCTGCTTGGCGTGGCGGATTCGCGGATTCTCGCGACCAAGGCCGATAAAGTGCTGTTCGTCGTGCATTGGAACAGGACGCCGATGAGCGCGGTACAAGCCGCTGCGGATATCCTGCAGCAATGCGGCGCCAAAGTTGCCGGCGCGATCCTCGCTCAGGTGAACATTCGCCAACAGGCCCGTTTCGGCTACGGCGACAGCAGCGACTACTTCGGCTCCTACAAGAACTACTACGTCACGAACTCATAGCCGAGTTCGCCTCAATGTTTCGCCTCAATGCTAGGGCGTCTAGCCTGCCGCCGCGGCGACGTCGTCGGGATGGTCCTTATGGTGTCCGCATTCCTGTATCCGTTTGCCGCAAGGGCTGGAACCGACACGCCGCCATTGCGAGCCACACCCGATGGCCGACCTCTGACTCTCGTCTTTTCCGACGATTTTCAGATCTCCCGGCCCTGGACGGGGAGCGATGGGATCTGGCAAGCGTCGTTGGGTGACGGGTCGCAGTTCAGCCGCGATCTGCGCAGCCACATGGTCGAGGACGAGATCGAGCAGTACATCGATTGTGCCATGGGTGAATTCGATCCGTTCTCGGTCGACGAAGGCGTGCTGGAGATTACCGCGCAGCCGACGTCGATAGGCGTAGGGACAGGCGTCGAGAGCTATCCCTACGTTTCGGGTCTCATCAGCACGCAACCTTCTTTTTCTCAAACTTACGGATATTTTGAAATGCGCGCCGAATTGCCCCAGGGCAAAGGATTGTGGCCAGCCTTTTGGATGCTGCCGAAAGACGACAGTTGGCCACCGGAACTCGATGTCGTTGAGAGCATCGGCGACCCGAGCCACGTCTATATGACCGCTCACAGCAGCCACGGAAAATCGTTTGGGGCGGAGGCGCGCATCACGCCGTATGCCTTTCATACCTTCGCGGTTAGCTGGGACCCGCGGGATTTGATCTGGTACATCGATGGTGGCGAGGCAGGGCGCGTACCGACGCCCGAGGACATGCATAAGCCGATGTACATGCTTGCGAATCTCGCTGTCGGCGGGAACTGGCCCGGCGCGCCCGACGCCTCAACGCGCTACCCGGCGAAGCTGATGATCGATTACATCCGCGCTTATAGGTTTGCGACATGATGCGGCGCTCATCATCATCATCATCTCGAAACAGGATCGGCAGCGCATCGGCTCGAAGCTTAGTCAGGAGCGCTCCGATTGGCCGTATTGCTCCGCACGTCGTGGGCTCTCCTGGGTTCAGTCCGCAGCGGCCGATCGGCCTCTATGCGCGGCGTTTGCGCGGTCCCAAGCCCCCGGAGCGACCGTGGTTCACCTTCGATTCCGACGGCTTCTTCGCTTTCGTGCTCATCGTGCTCACGATGTTCGCCTCGACACTCGGCACGATCGGCGCGGTGGCGATCTCGGCGATGGCGGTGGTCTATACGCTGTGGCGTCTCCCGCAGCTTGGCGAGATTCTGGCGCCACGTGCCTTCATTCTCGTCATTCCGATTTTCGCGTTGCTGTCGATCCTATGGTCGCAATCGCCGGTCGACACGCTGAAATATTCGCTCGAATTCGCGCTGACGGTTGGGGTTGCGCTGATGTTTTCGGCGGCGCCTTATCCGAAAGCGGTGTTGTGGGGCATTTTCCTGGCTTTCGCGGTTTACACGCCCGCTGCGATCTTGTTTGGCCACGCCGTCGATGTCGGCAATAACGGCGACACGGCCCTTTCCGGCCTGACCCAAAGCAAGAACCTCCTGGGCGATATCGCGGCGACGGGCGCGCTGGTCTCGCTCGCCTGTTTCGTGGCAGGCATCGAAGATCGTCGCCCATTCCGCGCGGTCGCCGCGCTCGCCGTGGCCGCGATAGAAATCTACGTACTGCTCGCGGCGCGTTCGGCCGGCGCGTTGCTCGGCATGGTGCCGGCCGTCTGCGCTTTCATTTTCTTCCTAGCGTTGCGACCGGCGCGGCTGACAATGCGCCTTATCACGACCGTGTTCGCGGCATTGGCGGCGGCGCTGATGACGGTGGCCTATGGCAGCAGCATCGTCGCAGACAGCATGGCGCTGTTCGACAAGGATCCGACGCTGACGGGCCGGACCTATCTCTGGCAGCGCGCGGCCGATTTCATCGCCGAGAAGCCGGCGCTCGGCACCGGTTTCAACGCCTTCTGGGTCCAGGGCAATCCGGATGCCGAGGGGTTGTGGCGCTATGGCGGCATCGTCGAGCGCATGGGCTTCAGCTTCCACAACACGCTGATCGAGCTCCTCGTCAATATCGGCTGGATCGGCGTCTTCGTGGTCACGACCGTCGCGATCGTCAGCAGCGTTCTCTTGCTGCGTCGAGTGATGACACGGCCGACCTTGGCGCTTTGCTTCTGGATGAGCCTTTTGGTGTATGAGTTCGTGCGCATGCCGGTCGAGGCCATCGGCATGGCGCCGTTTGCGCATCCGACGGTGATGTTGTTCGCCGGCTTCGGTGCGGCTTTGGCGGCGCGGCGGACCGCCGAGGCCCGGGCAGCGCAGCGGCGACACCCTTCCTACCGTATGCCGATGCTACGCCCGGCCCTGCTGCAGCGCAGTGTCCTGCGGCCGAGCCGTTTCTCCGCCTGACCAGGGCCGCGGCGCCAACTTACTTTCCGGTGCCGAACCAGCTGCCGGCATCGCGATCGTAATGGACCTGCGGATCGTAGAGGATGACGGGCAGCTTCATGGCGCGGGCCGTGAGGCCGCCGGTCGCCGCCAAAACCTGAAAGGTCGTCTCGTTAAATTGACGCTCGGCCTCGACCAGAGAGACCTGCGCGGAATCGAGATCCTGCTCGGTGTTGAGCACATCGAAAGTCGTACGCTCGCCGGCCCTCAGGCCGATGACGATCCCGTCATAGGCCGATTGCGCGGCCTGGACTTGCTGGCGGTTGAGGCTCACCGAGCTCCGCGCCGAGACGAGCGTTTGCCACGCGGCATCGAGACTCTGGCGCACGATCCGCTCCTGCTCGGCGGCCTGCAATACCGCTTTGCTGCGGAGCTCGACGGCGCGGCGGATTTGGGCGTATTCGGTGCCGCTCTGATAGAGCGGCATGCGCAGCTGAGCGATCGCCGAGAGCGAATTGTCGTGAATGTTGGGCCCTAATTCATCGTCTGATTGTTTGTACTGCAGTTGCAGGGAGACGCTCGGCGCCAAAGCACCGTAGGCGACCGTCACGGCGGCATCGGCCTGTTGGATGAGATATTTCGTCGCGATGAGATCGGGATTGTTCGCCAGCGCCACCGCCATCGCGTCCGGCTCGGTGGCGGGCAGCGCCGGCAGCCTCGGCATCGGCTCGAGTGCCTCGGCTGGGCGTCCGACGGTGCGCAGGAACGCCGCGCGCGCTGCGGCGAGGTTGCCTTCCGCGGTGGCGACATCGGCGCTGGCGGCGCTTAGCCGGGCCTGCACGATGTCGAGATCGCTGCGGGCGAGGTCGCGGATCGCGACACGCTCTTGCGTCATCTGCACTTGGTCGGTGAGGCGCGTCACGTTGTGGCGCTTGTAATTGAGCTGCGCCTCGTCGGCCAGCACATCGAAATAGGTCTTGGCCGCATTGAGCAGGGTCGATTGTTCCACCGAGGAAAGCTGCGCGCGGCCTGCCTCGACCCCGGCTTTCGCCTGGCGCGTTTGCGGAATGGTCGTGCCGTTGATGACCGGCTGTGTCAGGGTCACGCCGGCATCGCGTGGGTGACCGTTCGGCGCGATAGCGCCAAACTCGGGTGGTGAGGTCCGGTCGCGCGTATAGCCATAATTCGCACTCGCCGTGACGGTCGGACGCCAGCCCGAGACCGCGGTCGCGACATCCTCATCCGTCGCGCGCAGGGCGGCGCGCTGAGCTTGCAGCTGGGTGTTGGTCTCATAAGCGGCGGCCAACGCCTGATTGAGAGTCAGCGTCTCAGCCCGGGCTAGCGGCCCGGAAAGCGAGACCAACGCTATTATGCTGCAACCCGTTAGTCCCCGAACGCGACCAAGGTCCAACGTCAGCCTCTCCCCGCATTTTTATGGCAGTCCCGTAACGCGGAAGCCCGAAAAGCGGTTCCCGCAGGCTTGGGGCAGCGCGTCATTCCGCCCTTGTAAAGCAATGCTCAAGCTCCAGGTAAGCGCGAAATTTTTGTCGGAACCATAGGCTGCAGCATGCATTTATCGTTCGATTGCTCAAATCTCGCAGCCTCACTGGGTCGGAATGGAACAGGTGAAGTCGAACCGTGGCTTTGCGTCGATGGATCGCGCACGCCAGCGCGAAATAGCCAGCAAGGGCGGGCATGGCGTGCCGCCTGAGAAGCGAAGCTTTTCTAAAAACCGTCAGCTTGCGGCCGAGGCGGGCAGGAAGGGCGGCGAAGCCGTTCCGGCCGCCGAGCGCAGCTTCTCGCAGAATCGCGAGCTTGCTGCGGCGGCAGGGCGCAAGGGCGGAGAGTCCCGCGCTCAACTCTTCAATCCAAAGCACGAAGCGGCGCGCCGCCGCCAGTTGCAGAATGAGGACGAAGAGCAGGACGAGCAGCAGCAAGAAGAGACGACGGAAACCGCATAGCCGTTTCCATCGGCGGGCAAGCTGCTACGCACCCAACCCTGCGCGCCATAGCAGCGCGCGGGTATCCCAAATGTTGATCAAAGTTTGAACACGCGTTGGGCGTTAAGGCTGTAGAGCTTTTCCTTATCGCGGTCGGCGATCGCCAGATTGTCGACCGCTTCTACTGAGTCGCGAACCGTCTCGAATGGGTAATCGGCAGCGAAGAGCACGTTGTCGATACCCAGCGTCTGGATTGTTAGCAGCAGCGGCGCGCTGTAATTCATGCCGCTGGTCGTCACGACCATATTCTCGCGGATGTAATCGCTGGGCTTGCGCTTGAGCCTGGGCGGCACGGCTGCCATGTCGTGCTCCCAGAAATAGCGATTGTCGATGCGGTCGATGAAGAAGGGCAGGCCTTCGCCCATGTGACCGATCACGATCTGCAGGCGCGGGAATTGGTCGAACACGCCGTTGCCGATGAGGCGGATGATATGTGTGCCGACTTCCGCGGCCCATGACCAGCCGACCTTAAAGCCGAACACATCGAAAGGCTTCATCATCTGCGGCGAGGGATCGCGCGGATGGATGTAGAGCGGCACGTCCATCGCCTGCAGCGTCTCGAAGATCGGCCAGAATTTCTTGTCGTCGAGATATTCGCCGAGCGAATGCGAATTGACGATGCCGCCTTTGAGGCCGAGCTTTTTCACCGCGCGCTCGAGTTCTTGCGCCGCACGCGCCGGATCGCGCGGCGCGAAGCCGGCAAGTCCGGTGATGCGGCTGGGATATTTGCGCGCCATCTCGGCAAGGCGATCGTTAGCGAGCGCGGCGAGCTCGTTGCCTTTGATCGGATCGATATCCTGTAAGCCGATGCCGGCGACGAGGCAGACCTGCATCGCGATCCCGTCCTCGTCCATCGCCTTGATGCGCTCGTCGCCCATCTCGAGCAGCGATTTCATGATATAGGTGCGGCGCGGCGAGCTCTCGCTGCGCCCTGGAACGCGCGTGCTCTCCAGCTGCGCAATCTCCGGAATCATGAAGGCTTCCTCGACCGCGATCCGGTGATAACGTTTGGGATCGAATGCCGGCATGTCGTCCTCCTCCCCTCGACTTTTGGCGGGATTGTGGGCGGCGGCGGCCGGCCCGGCAAGCTGTCCGGCCTGACTTCGCGCCCGGGGCATGGTACGGTGGCGGCATGAAAGCCGCGCTCTTCTGCACCTCTCGCTATATCGGCGACGCGCCGCAAGGTGTTTGGCCGGTCCCCAATGAATATTGCAATCCTGAGATCGCCGAGCAGTCGATGGCGGTCACGATGGAGCAATTCCGCCTTGCCGATGTGTTCGGCTTCGATTGGGTGACGGTCGCAGAGCATCACTTCTCGTCGCTGTCGCTGACGCCCAATCCGATGATCTTCGCCGGTGCACTCAGCCAGGTGGTGAAGCGGGCGAAGATCGCGGTGCTGGGGCCGAGCCTTCCGACCCTCAATCCGGTACGCGTCGCCGAGGAATTCGCGATGCTCGATGCGATGACCGGCGGCCGACTGATCGCCGGGCTGATGCGCGGCACGCCGAACGAATACGTCACCTACAATTTCAATCCGTCGGAATCGCGCGCGCGTTTCGCCGAGGCACTGGAGATCATCCGCCGCGCCTGGACCGAGCCGCAGCCTTTCGGCTGGCAGGGCCGCTATTATCAATATCGCTCGATCTCGATCTGGCCACGGCCGGTGCAGCGGCCGCATCCGCCGATGTATATGTCGGGCTCGAGCCCGGAAGCAGGCGAATTCGCTGCTGAACAGCATATCGGCCTCGGCTTTGCCTTTACCACCATTGCGCAGGCGGCCAAGGCCTCGGCTTATTACCAGGCGCAATGTCGCGAGCAGGGCTGGGAGGCGAAACCCGACGATATCATTTATCGGGTCGGCTTCCATGTCGCCGAAACCGACGAGGAAGCCTTCGACGATATGAGTAAAGCCCCGCAGCGTGTCGCGCTGACCACCGCCAATGCCTCGATCAACAAGGCGATGACCGAGACCGCTTATTACGGCCGCGACGAAAGTCAGGTCACGCGAACGGCGACGCGAACCCTGCAGGACCGCATCGATTCAGGGCAGCTTCTGGTCGGCTCGCCGGAGACGATCGCGCGCCAGATCGAGCGCATCCGGAAAGAGATCGGCGCCGGCATCCTCGATTGCCCGCTGGCGGCGCAGCTCGGAGATAAGACGCTGCGCTCGATCGAGCTGTTTGGCACCAAAGTCCTGCCGCGGATCCGCGAGCTCTGATCATGGCCAACGAAAATCTCGGCAGCGATACCGTCCTCTGGCTCGGCGAGAAGCGCGCGGCGCTGCGCGATCTCATCGCGGCGAAATTCCGCGTGCTCGACAAAGCGCCTTCCGGCGGCGAGCGTTTCGGTGTGATCGCCGGCAGCGATGCCGCCGCGGCGGCGCTCGCCCTCGCACTTGATCGTCCGGAGGCTGTCAAAGCGTTGATATTGGTGGGTCCGCGTTTGATCGATGCCAATGGCCGCGCGGCGGACGAGGCGTTGATAGGGCGCCTCGGCTCGCTGAAAGTGCCGCTGCTCACGATCTTCGCGACGAAGGATCAGGCGGCGCCGCCTGAGGCCGGGCGGCATTACCGCGAGCGGCTCGCGAACTGCAACGTGGTGTTCGTCTACGATGCCGGCGCGGCAATGGCCGAAGAGCGTCCCGAGGCGGTCGCTGAGCTTGCGATTGATTTCCTCCATCGCGGCGACACCTTCCTCGTACGCCAGACGAGCGACCTGCTTTATCGCTAGGCGACTTTAACGTCCGCCAGAGACCCAAAGCCTACGCGCTGCAGGCATGTCGGTTCGCTCGGCGTCGTCGCTCGTCACTTCGAGCCGGTGACGCGGCAGACACTCGGGATGTTCGCGCTGGAGATAGGCGATCATCTTCTCGCGCAACTCGCAGCGCAAATCCCAGGCACGGGACGCGTCGCTCGCCGTTGCGAGGAGGCGGAGCTGGATGGTGTTCTCGGTCGCTTCGACAACCTGGAGATTGACGACATTGCCGTCCCAGAGCTTGCTGGCATGGACGAGCCGATCGAGCTCCTGCCGGACCTCGTCGATCGGCGTGCGGTAGTCGACGTTGAGATGGACCTGGCCGATGATGGTCGTGGTCTCGCGCGTCCAATTCTGAATCGGCTGTTCCAGGAACCAGCTCAGCGGCACGATCAATCGCCGCCAGTCCCAGGTGCGCACGACAAGATAGGTGCTGGTGATGTCCTCGACCCAGCCCCATTCATTGTTGATGACGACGGAATCCTCGATCTTCACCGGCTGCGTGATGGCGATCTGAATGCCGGCGAGAAGGTTTGAGAGCAAAGGCCGCGCCGCGAGGCCGACAACGATACCCGCGGCACCCGCCGAGGCGAACAGGCTGACGCCGTATTGGCGTATCGCCGGCAGGGTCATCATCGCCGCGCCGACGGTGATGAGGCCCAGCATCACTTGCGCCGCGCGGCGGAGCAGCCGCACCTGCGTCACATGCTTGCGCGTTAGGGCATTCTCGAAGCCGGTCTTGAAACGATCGAGATAAAGGTCGCCGGCGAGCCCAACCGCCGCTAGGCAGCTCCAGCCAACGAGCAGGATGAAAAGCGCGGTGAGCGGCACGATGAATTGCTGCTGTGTCGCGCTCGAGAGCCCCGATGCGGGAATGGCGGCGCCTAACGCCAGCAGCACGATCGCCAATCGTGTTGGATTGGCCGCGCGCATAATCAGCAGTTTGGTGAATTGTGCCTTTCCGGCGCGCGAGCGGCGCAGGAAGTGCAACAACAGAGCATGCAAGCCCAACGCGGCTGTGCAAACCAGCGCAATGACGATGGTCGCCGCCGCCCAACGCGGAAGCCAAAAGAGTATACCGCGGAGCTGATTAAGGACCGCCGTGAAATCGTTGTTCATCGGATGTCAGGTCGAATGCGGCTCTCGTTTAGGACGCTGGCCGTGTTGGCCACTGGTCTCCGCGCCGGGCGATTGACGGTACGGCCGGCCGCTATTGGCCTCGTGATCGGGATGACCTTCGAAAGGCGGACGTTCGACATCGCCTTTCTGCTCGTAACCTGGCGGAAAGGAGCGCCCGGCGAAGCGTTGGCGTACGTTTCGCCGCCAGCCTTGCTGTCGCCGATAGGTTTGTCTTTGCCGGGCATCTCGTTGGATTTGCGAGGCTGCGTCATACTTTAACAACGCTGACACAGCTTCGTCGTTTCAATATCTTAAGGCCGAGCTCACGCTGCCGCCAAACAATGTCAGGTCTTCTTTTTGCGTGAGCGGCGCTTGCGGGAACGGCTCTTTCCTTTCTTCGGCACCTTCTTGCCTTTGCGCCGCGCTTCCGAGAGGCCGATCGCGATCGCCTGCTTGCGGCTCTTCACCTTTTTGCCGCTGCGACCGCTGCGCAGCTTGCCGGATTTACGCTTCTTCATCGCCTTGCGCACATAGTTACCGGCGGATTTCGAATATTTTCGCGCCATCGAAAACGTGTCCTCTACTGTTCCCTCCAAGCAGGAACAATCGTGAGCGACACTGTTTGGTTCCGGTTAGGCAGCGGCGATTGGATATTCGCGCCGCATCAACTGACCGCGCAATACGAGATCGATACGGAAGGCAGCGGGAAAGAGTGCGCGGATCGGTTCGCTCTCGATATGCAGACCACCGGTATAGGCACCGAAAGCCGGTAGCACGATACGGCGCTCGTCGTGGATGAAGCAGGCGCCGCTCAAGCGCCGGCCGCGGACATCGATATGCGATTTCGGATGATAATGGCCGCTGACCTCGCCGATAGCATCGGGCTCGGCTTGGTGCCGCATGACCAACGCATCGAGCCTGAATTCGCCGACGACCGTTTGTCCACCAAGCATCGCCGGCAGAATCGGATCGTGATTACCGGCGATCCAGATCCAATCGTGGCGCTCGACCAGTGTGCGCAAAGCGGAGGCGTCGGCTTGTGACAAACGCTCTGGGCCGTCGCCATCGTGGAAGCTGTCGCCGAGGCAGATCACGCGTTTGACGCGCGGCCCGATCGCTTCGGCGAGCCGCCCCAGCGTCGTCCGCGTGTCGTAAGGCGGCAGCAGCACGCCGCGCGTCGCGTAGCTCGTGCCTTTCTCGAGATGGAGATCGGCGACGATCAGCGTCGCCGCCGCCGGCCACCACAATACGCCGCTCGGTTCGGCGAAAAGCTCGACGCCGTTGAGCGTCAGCCGGCCGGCTGTCTCGCTTTGTGGAGAGGGTACACGCATGCCGCGCTCTATAAGCGATCGGCAGCGCCAAGACCATGATCGCCGGAGGCGAAATCGACTAGCGATTTCGCCTCCGGCGTGAATCATGGTCTAACTTTTTGAATCGAGAGCACGATTCACGTTCCGAAAAGAAGCGATAAGGCTTCTTTTCGGAACGATCGTGCTCTTGCCAGAAATTCAGTGCAGCCCGGCCTCGGCGATCAATTGCTCGGCCGCCTCGCCGACCAGCGCGTCCATCGCCTCGCCGTAAACCGCCTCGCGGCCGACTTCGAGCAGGATGGGAATCGCCAGCGGCGAGACGTGATCGAGTTCGCGGAAGGTGATGCGGCCCTTGGCGCGGGCCAGCATCTCCCCGAGTCGCCGGATGTCGGTGAGGCCGGTTGCGGCATCTGCAACCGTGGCGCGCAGCAGGAGATGATCCGGCTGATGACGACGGAGCACGTCGTAAATCAGATCGGAGTTGAAGGTGACCTGGCGCCGCGTCTTCTCATGGCCGGGATGGTTGCGCTCGATTAGACCGGCGATGATCGCGACGTTGCGGAAGCTACGCCGCAGCATCGAGGATTCGGCCATCCACACTTCGAGATCATCGCCGAGCATGTCCTGGTCGAGCAGCGTTTCGATATCCCGCGCCGGCTTAAGGCTCCAGATCGCCAGCACGTAGTCGGTCGCAACGAAGCCCAAAGGCTTGCTGCCGGCACGTTCCATGCGCTTGGTCAGCAGCATGCCGAGTGTCTGATGCGCCGGCCGGCCCGCGAAGCCATAGACGATGAGATAATGATGCGGCCCGCGCGGGAAGCTTTCGACCAGCAACCCGTCGCGATCCGGCATGACCGAGCGCTCGTGCTGCGCCGCGAGCCATTCGCGGACGGGCAGGGGCAGATCGCGCCAGCTTTCGGGCGTCTGCAACATCCCGCGAACGCGCTCTGCGAGATGCGTCGAGAGCGGGAATTTGCCGCCGTCATAGCTCGGGATGCGTGGTGTCTGCTGGCTGCGCTCGCGCCGGGCGCGGACTTCCATGCCGCGGATTTCCTCGAAGCGGAGGATCTCGCCCGAGAACAGGAACGTGTCGCCCGGCGACAGGCCAAGCGCAAAATTCTCTTCGACCTCGCCGAGAACGCGGCCGCCGACACGCACGCGCAGCATCACCGCCTCGACGATGGTGCCGATATTCATGCGATAGCTTCGCGCCACTTGCGGCGAGACGACGTTGTAGCGTCCCTGACTGTCGTGGAAGAGCCGCCGCCAGCGCTCATATTCCTTGAGCGCGTAGCCGCCATGCTCGACGAAGGCGAGCGCGTCGTCGAAATCCTTGCGCGGCAGCGCGTGATAAGGCGCGGAGGAAGTCACTTCGTCGTATAGCGCATCAGTCGTGAAAGGCTTCGCGCAAGCCATGCCAAGGATATGCTGCGCCAGAACGTCGAGGCCGCCGGCGCGCGGCTTGTCGCCGTCGAGCTCGCGTGCACTGATCGCCGCGATCGCGGCACGGCATTCCAGTACCTCGAAACGATTGGCAGGCACGAGCAGCGCCGCGCTCGCCTCATTGAGCCGGTGATTGGCGCGCCCGATGCGCTGTGTCAGGCGCGACACGCCTTTCGGCGCGCCGATCTGGATGACCAGATCGATATCGCCCCAATCGATGCCGAGATCGAGCGAGGAAGTGGCGACGACGGCGCGCAGCTTGCCCTCGGCCATCGCCGCTTCGACCTTGCGCCGCTGCTCGACCGCGAGGCTGCCGTGATGCAGCGCGATCGGCAGGTTCTTGTCGTTGCGTCGCCAGAGTTCCTGAAAGACGAGCTCGGCCTGGGCACGCGTATTGACGAAGACGATGACGCTCTTACGCCGCTCGATCGCTTCATAGACCTCGCCCATGGCATAGAGCGCCATGTGACCGGCCCAGGGCAATTCGTCGCCCGGTTCCAGCATCTCGACGCGCGGCAGCGGTCCGTCATCGGCCGCGATGTGATGCACCTGCTTACCGCCGGAACCGAGCCAGGCGGCAAGCTCCTCGGGCCAGGCGATGGTTGCCGAAAGGCCGACATGCCGCGCTTGCGGTGCGAGCCGCGACAGCCGTGCGAGACCGAGCGCGAGGAGATCGCCGCGCTTGCTGCCGGCGAGCGCATGCACCTCGTCGATGATGACGGCGCGAAGCTGGCCGAAGGTCTTTTCGCCATCGGGATGCGACAGCATTAGCGCCAGCGATTCCGGCGTCGTCATCAGCATCTGCGGCGGTTGGAGGCGTTGGCGCGCGCGTCGCGCCGGCGGCGTGTCCCCGGTGCGCGTCTCGAGCCGGATCGGCAGGCCGAGTTCCTCGACCGGGCTGATGAGATTGCGGTGGATGTCGACCGCTAGCGCCTTCAGCGGCGAGATATAGAGCGTGTGGAGGCCCGTTGTCGGTGTCTGCCCCAGCTCGATGAGGCTCGGCAGGAAGCCCGCCAGCGTCTTGCCGCCGCCTGTCGGGGCGGTCAGCAGCACCGAGCGCCCGGCCTGCGCGGCCTCGATCATCGCGAACTGATGGGGATGCGGAGTCCAGCCGCGGCGCGCGAACCAGGGAGCCAGGGAGGCGGGCAGGGCGTCGAGCGGCATGCGAACTAGTATATGGGTTTCGCGCGGCCGAAATCCCATATTAGAGCGGCATGTCCCAAACCGTTTCCCCGCATGAATGGCTGAAGCCCACGCCGCGCGGGCTCTATTGCGAAGCCGGCGATTTCTTCGTCGATCCCGTGCAGCCGGTCGAGCGCGCGGTGATTACGCATGGGCATAGCGATCACGCCCGTGCGGGAAACGGCGCCGTGCTCGCCACGACAGAGACGCTGGCGATCATGCGGCAGCGCTTTGGCGACAATGCGGGTGGCTCGCTGCAGCCCTTGGCTTATGGCGAGACGGTGAAGCTCGGCCCGGTGAGCGTGAAGCTCGTGCCCGCCGGGCATATCCTCGGCAGCGCGCAGGCGGTGCTGGAGAAAAGCGGCAGCCGCATCGTCGTGTCGGGCGATTACAAGCGCCGTTCCGATCCGACCTGTCCGCCTTTCGAGCCCCAGCCTTGCGACATCTTCATCACCGAGGCGACGTTCGGCCTGCCGGTATTCCGTCATCCTGACGATAAGGAAGAGATCGATCGGCTGCTGCATTCGCTGCGGCTTTTTCCCGAGCGCGCGCATCTCGTCGGCGCTTATGCCCTCGGCAAATGCCAGCGCGTGATCACGCTGCTGCGTCGCCAGGGCTACGAGGAGCCGATCTATCTGCACGGCGCGCTGCAGACGCTCTGCGCGCTCTACGAGAAATTCGGTGTCGCGCTCGGCCCGCTGCTGCCGGCACTTGGCGCGTCGAAGGACGAGCTCAAAGGCAAGATCGTGGTCGCACCGCCTTCGGCTTCTGCCGAGCCTTGGGCGCGGCGCCTGCCCGATCCGGTCGTGGCGCAGGCTTCCGGCTGGATGCGCGTCAAGCAGCGTGCCAAAGCAAGCGGCATCGAGCTGCCGCTGGTGATCTCCGATCACGCCGATTGGGATGAGCTCACAGCGACGATCGATGAGTTGAAGCCGAGCGAGGTCTGGATCACGCATGGCGCCGAAGAGGCGCTGCTGCGCCAGGCCGGGCTGATGGGCTATCGCGCGCGGGCGCTGTCGCTGATCGGTTTCGAGGACGAGGATTAGGCGTGGACCGTTTCGCGCCGCTGCTCGAAAGCCTCGTCTTCACGCCGTCGCGGCTCGGCAAGCTGCGGCTGATGCATGAATATTTCACCACGACGCCCGATCCCGATCGCGGCTGGGCACTCGCCGCGCTCACCGGCGAGCTGTCATTCCCCGGCGTGAAGCCGGCGCAGATCCGCGATCTTGTGCTCAAGCGCGTCGATGGCGAGCTGTTCGCGCTATCGCATGATTTCGTCGGCGACCTCGCCGAGACGGTCGCACTGATCTGGCCGCAAAGGCATGGCGCCAATCACGTGCCGAGCTTGTCGGAAGTCGTCGACGGCATGACGATTGCGACGCGCGACAGTTCCGGCACGCTGCTGAGCGCTTGGCTCGATGCGCTCGATGCGACGCAGCGCTGGGCGCTGTTGAAGCTCGCGACCGGCGCGCTGCGCGTCGGCGTGTCCGCACGCCTTGCCAAAACCACGCTCGCCGAAGGCTCGACGGCCTCGCTCGACGAGATCGAAGCGGTGTGGCACGCGCTGCATCCGCCTTACACCGAGCTCTTCGCCTGGCTCGAAGGCCGCGCGGCAAGGCCGGAGCTCGGCAATCGGCCGACCTTCACGCCGCTGATGCTGGCGCAGCCGCTGGAGGAAGAAGATATCGCCAAGCTCGATCCTGTTGATTATCGCGCGGAGTGGAAATGGGACGGTATTCGCGTGCAGCTCGTCGGCCGCGGCGGCGAGCGCCGGCTTTATTCGCGCAGCGGCGACGATATTGGCGCGGCGTTTCCCGATCTCCTCGCGTTGCAGAACGAGGATGTCGTTCTTGACGGAGAGCTGTTGGTGATGCGCGACGGTGCGATCGCGCCGTTCAACGATCTGCAACAGCGGCTCAATCGCAAAGTCGCGACGCCGAAGATGATCGCCGATTACCCCGCCTGGGTCCGGCTCTATGATATCCTCGAACGGGGCGGCGAGGATCTGCGGCCGCTGAGCTTCGATCAGCGGCGTGCACGGCTCGAACAATGGTATCGCGCGGTGCCACGGCCGAGCATGGATATCTCACCGCTGCTGCCCTTCACCCAATGGGATGAGCTCCACGAGTTGCGCAACGGCGCGCGCGAGCGGGCGATCGAAGGCCTGATGCTGAAGCGCGGCGACTCGGCCTATGTCTCGGGCCGGCCGAAAGGCCCCTGGTTCAAATGGAAGCGCGATGCGCTCACGATCGATACCGTGCTGATGTACGCGCAACGCGGCCACGGCAAGCGCTCGTCTTTCTATTCCGATTACACTTTCGGCGTCTGGCGCGAGGATGAGCTGGTGCCGGTCGGCAAAGCCTATTCCGGCTTCACCGATGAGGAGCTGCGCCGGCTCGATCGCTGGGTCCGTGATCACATCATCGATCGTTTCGGGCCGGTGCGCGCCGTCGCGCAAGACCTCGTGCTCGAAGTGGCGTTCGACAGCGTACATCGCTCGACGCGGCATAAATCGGGCTTGGCGATGCGCTTCCCGCGCATCCATCGCATTCGCTGGGACAAGCCCGCAGCGGAGGCCGATCGCGTCGAAAGCTTATTGAGGCTCATGACATAGCCGCCGCCGGCCGATGCGCTATGCTCATGAAGCGGGCAAGGGAGGTAGGCATGGCAGCAGAAAAGCGAAAACTCGGTGCAAGCGGTATTGTTGTGGCGCCACTCGGCCTCGGCTGTATGTCCTTCTCCGGCACCTACGGCAGTGGCGATGATGTTGCCGCTGCGGCACTGATCAACGACGCGCTCGATCGCGGTGTCACCATGCTCGATACCTCGGATGCCTATGGCAATGGCCATAACGAAGAACTCGTCGGCCGCGCGATTGCCAAGCGGCGTGGCTCGATCGTACTTGCGACAAAATTCGGCAATATGCGCAGCGGCTCGCCGCGTCCGGTCGATGGCCGCCCCGAATATGTGCCAGTGGCCTGCGAGGCAAGCCTCAAACGCTTAGGCGTCGATGTCATCGATCTCTTCTACGCGCATCGCATCGATCCACAGGTGGCGATCGAGGACACGGTCGGCGCGATGGCGCGTTTGATAGAGCAGGGCAAGGTGCATGCCTTGGGACTCAGCGAAGCCAAGCCCGAGACCATCCGCCGTGCGCACAGGGTGCATCCCATCGCGGCGGTGCAGAGCGAATATTCGCTCCTTTATCGCGTCGAGGCCGAGGAGACGCTGAAGACCACCCGCGAGCTCGGTATTGCTTTCGTCGCTTATGCGCCGCTCGGCCGCGGGCTGCTCACCGGCAAGATCGAGGCCGCGCCAAGCTTCGAGAAAGGCGATACGCGCGGCCGGCACCCGCGCTTCCTCGCCGAGAATCTCGCGCACAATCGCACGCTCGTGGAGCGCATTGCTGCGATCGCGGCAGAGAAGGGCTGCACGCCGGCGCAGCTTGTCCTCGCCTGGCTCCTA
>Ga0134125_10002112_pt1 | contig 23806 bp, 18 predicted proteins | sample KB31751_FD_96464 | JGI IMG/M metagenome (GOLD analysis project Ga0134125, IMG submission 96464) | Terrestrial soil microbial communities with excess Nitrogen fertilizer from Kellogg Biological Station, Michigan, USA - KB3-175-1 | ecosystem: Environmental > Terrestrial > Soil > Unclassified ...
CATCGATGGGCTCCTCGGCTGTCCGGACGACCTTGCACCTCGACCACGACGTGTACCGGGCTGCCCGGAGCTTGGCCGCCGCTCGGGGCGAAGGCCTGGGCGCCGTGGTTTCCGAGCTGGCCCGCAAGGGACTCGCGGCACCCGTGAGCGGTGGCCGCAAGCGGAGAGGATTCCCGGTGTTCGAGGTTCTCCCGGATGCCCCCCCTCTCACGCGCGAGATGGTCCGCGCCGCGCTCGAGGACGAGTGAGGGGGACCCGCGCCGCCGCACGCAAGGTCTGCGCACCTTCGCGCGCTCTGCTCGACGTCAACGTTTTGATCGCGATGGCGTGGCCGAACCATGTTCACCACCCGGCGGTGCTGGACTGGCTGGGAGCTCCGGACTCGGTGCGGTTCGCGACCTGCCCGGTCACTCAGTCGGGGTTCATCCGCATCTCGTCGAACGCGCGCGCCATCCCGGGAGCCCGTTCGCCGCGGGAGGCACAGGGGCTCTTGCAGAAGATCCCAGGTGACCGATGCTCACCTGTTGGCGATCGCCCTCGGTCGCGGGGGCGTCCTGGCCACGCTCGATCGGGGCATCGTCGATCTCGTCCCCGCCGGTGTGCAGCCGGGGTGCGTGGTCGTCATCCCCAGTTAGCCGCGACGCCGTACCGTCAGAGGCTCTCGAGGAACGCGATCAGGTCGGCCTTCTCGGTGGACGTCAGCGCGGTGCCGAAGTCGTGGCCCTGGTTGCCGTTACCGGGGAGGCGGGTGTCGAAGACGAACCCGGCCTGACCGAGGGGAAACGTCTTCGGGCGCCGGGCGGGGGGAGCGAGCAGCGCGCGCAGCGAGGGGACGGCTCCGTTGTGGAGGTACGGCGCGCTGGCGGCGAGGCCGAGGAGCGGCGCGACCCGCACCCAGGCGGCGCCGAGGCGCGCTTGCCCGACGTGCCCGGTGCGGACCGGGTCGGAGATTGTCGCCACATCGACGGCGAACGGCCATTGCTCGCGCGGAACGTCGAAGGCCAGCCAGGGATCGGTCCCGATCCCCCCGGCGCGCCGATCGGCGGCCGGAGCGAGCTGGGCGTCGCCGTCGCCGTCGGCGTCGAAGGGCAAGAGCCGGCTCGAGGAGTAGACGACCGGGCCGAAGTCACGATGCTGGCTGTGGCACCCCTCGCAGAAGGCGACCTCGGCGGCCGGCGTACGGCCGAGCGGGAGCGCGGCGATCGGGAGCAGCGCCGGATCGATCGACGTCGCGCGAATCGCCTTCCAGTCGTCGAGCCGGCTGTGGGCGAGGTGGCAGTGCGAGCAGCGTCCGAGCGGCGGCGGGTTCGACGCCAGCGGCCGCTTGTTCTCGAGCGGGGCGTCCGAATGGCAGTCGGCGCAGCGAACGGACAGCCTCGCCTCGAGCGGCTTCGTCGGATCGATCGGCGCCAGGATGGGGCCCGCCAGCTTGGCCGCCGCGTAGGCGGGTGGGGCGACCTTCAGAAGCTGCCGGTTGGCGATGGTCCCCACGGTGCGCTCGGTAAAGAGGACGCGCCCGCGCGCGATCGCGCGCGCGTCGCCGGGCGGTCGTCGAAAACCGTCCTCCAGCGCGTCGCGCACGGCGCGCGCGGCGTAGAGCGCGGGGATCTCGCGCATCGCCCCGGGCGAGAGGGTGGCGTGGCCGTAGATCGCGTCGGCCCACAAGAGCCCCGGGAACGAGTCCTGCTGGAGGCCGAGCGTCCCCAGGTTGCGCAGATCGAAGAGGAGCGCGCGGCGCACCGCCTCCCGATCGTGAGCGAGCGTCTCGGGCGGGTCGCCGTCGAGCGCGGTCAGCCGCTCGAGCCAGGGCGCGTCCGAGGCCTCGGAGCCGGACCAGTTCTCGAGCGCCAGCCCCGGCGCTGCCAGAATCGCAGGCACGCTGATCGGGTTGACCAGGCCGCGCGTCCCCTGGCGGACGCGGGCCGTTCCCGCGTAGCGCGCGGAGTGATATCCCGGGACGGTCACGTCGAGGCCGAACTCGCCGGTGAGGTCCTGGCGCCCCGGGCCGGCCAGCAGGAGGCGCGCGCGCACGGTCCGTCCCGCGGGAAATCCGCGCGCGCGGCGGTCGTCGGCCGCCGCCGCGTTGCCGTCGTCGAGCACGGCGGCCGTCGCCAGAAGCAGGCCGTAGTCGAAGCCCGTGCCGGGCAGGCCCAGCACGATCGCGCCGCCCGCGGGGTTCGCCTCGCCGTGGCAGACCCAGCAGGTCATCCCGATCTGGCCGGTCGGCTTGCCGTCGGGGCCGAGCGGCTCGCGCAGGCCGAGCACGCCGGTCGACACGGAGATGCCCCCGACGGTCCCGCGCGGATCGTCGGGCGTCGGCGTCAGGCCGAACAGCGCGGGGTTGCCGAGGACGCCGCCCTTGGCGTGAATGTGCCTGGTGACCGTGGTGTCGGGCTTGCCGTCACCGTCGAGGTCGACCGGCTCGCGATCGAAGTCGATGTCGACGTCGCGGTCCCAGGCGATCCCGACCAGGCGCGTCCAGTAGTCGGCGTTGGTGTTGACGAGCGGCGAGCCCGGATCGCCCGGGCGCGCCCGTTCGAACGGGCCGATGTCCTCGAGGGCGCGCGCGCGGGCGTTGTCCCGAACGCTGCGCAGCTTCGGGGGGGCCCAGCTCCAGGGATCGACCACGTCGGCGAGCAGCGCCTCGGGCCCGGCGGGCGCCGGGCGCACCTCGGGCGGTGACGCGGCCGGCGAAGCGGCCGGGGCCGGCGCGCGGCGGCAACCGGCCGCGAACGCCGAGCAGGCCGCAAACAGGGCGAATCCGGCCAGGGCGATGCTATTCTCCCGGACCCGCATGCGCATCGGCGACGTCCAGCTTAACCCCGGCGCCCTCCTGGCGCCGATGGAGGCGGTCACCGATCTGCCGTTTCGCACCATCTGCGAGGAGCTGGGCGCGGCGCTGACCTTCACCGAGTTCCTCTCGGCCGAGGCGCTCACCCGCGGCGCGGCCAAGGCGGTCGGTCGCATGTGGCCGAGCTTGCAGGGGCGCCGCTTCGCCGTGCAGATCTTCGGCCGCGAGCGGGAAGCTCTGGCGCGCGCTGCCGGGATGGCGGTCGACGTCGGGGCGGCCATCGTCGACATCAACATGGGCTGCCCGGCCAAGAAGGTGACGGCCGGCGCCTGCGGGTCGGCGCTGATGCGCGAGCCGGCGCTGGCGGCCGAGCTGGTCGCGGCCGTGCGGCGCGCGGTGCCGGCGCAGATCCCGGTGACGGTCAAGCACCGCGCCGGCTGGGACGACGCCAGCCTCAACGCGGCCGAGTTCGCCTGCCGCCTGGTCGAGGCGGGGGCCGCGATGATCACCGTCCACGGCCGCACGCGCGCCCAGGGGTTCTCGGGCCTGGCGCGGATGGAGCCGATCGCCGCCGCGCGCGCCGCGCTGCCGCGCGAGATCCCGGTCGTCGGCAACGGCGACGTGAAGGACGTCGCCGCCTACGCGCGCATGAAGGCCGAGACCGGCTGCGACGCGGTGATGGTCGGCCGCGGCGCCATGGGGAACCCCTGGTTCTTCCGCTCGCTGGCCGCGCTGGAGACAGGCGCCGCGGATCCGGGCCCGCCCACGCTGGCCGAGCGTCACCGCGTCTGGCGGCGCCACGCCGAGCTGGTGCTGGCCCACAGCCCCGAGAAGATGCGCCAGCACGAGCTGCGCAAGACGCTCGCCTGGTACTCGCGCGGCCTCTACGGCGGCTCGTCGCTGCGCCAGCGGGCCTCCTCGGTGGATGAGCCGCCCGCGCTGCTGGAGATGGGCCGGGCGTTCTTCAACGAGCTCGAGGCGGCCGAGTCGGCCGGGATGCCGCGGCCGATGCTGGCCCCCGCTGACCCGGTGGCGAAGTCGATGGCGCGGCACGGCCGGCGCGCCGGCAGTCACGACGAGGCGGACGAAGCATGCGTCGCGGCCTCGTAGCTTTCGCGCTGGCGGCGTCGCTGCTCGCCGCCTGCGACGACGCATCCCACACGGATATCGGCGACGAGATCAACATCCTCGTGCGCCGCAACGACCAGCTCGTCCCACCCGCCACCGAACGCCTCGCCGCCTACAAGCGCGCCGCCATCCCGCAGATCGAGACGTCGTTCCACTCCGCCGCGCCCCCGGGCCGCCTGCACTTGATCGTCGCGCTCGACCGCATCGGCGACAGCGAGGCGGTGCCGATCCTCCGCCACGCAGCGCTCTTCGACATCACCGCCGACGTGCGCGCTGCCGCCGCGGGCGTCCTCGGCCGCTGGGCCGCCGGCAAGGGCGCCCGCGCCGACCGCGCCCGCACCGCCCTCGCCGAGATCGCCCGCCAGCGCGCCGCCGGCGAGGGCCCCCTGCTCTACGGCGAGAGCGGATTGCCGGGCGTGCCCTCGACGGTCGGCGCGCCGGATCTGGTGGGCGCGGCACCGAAGCCGTAGCGACGCGACCGACCCTCGTCGCCGACGCGCGGCGACGCCGGCGCCCGCCATTCCGAAAATGCACGGCGAAGCGCTGTTAGAGCGTGGTCATTCCACTGGCGATCCGGTCCGATTTCGGTGTAACCAGTAGTGGTTAGGCGCCCACGCTGGCGGATCTCCGACCGCTACCGGGCCCCTCGAAACTTAGGAGAAGCCTAATCATGCAGTACCAGCGGTTTCTTGCTTTTGTGTTCGTGAGCGCAGTTTCGGTGGCGCTTGGTTGCGCACCGCCGGCGCGTAACACGACCGGCGCCGGAGGATCATCCAACAGCGGGAACGGCGGGAGTGCGAACGGCGGCAGCGGCAACCCGTCCGGCGGGAATGGAAACGGGGGGAGCCTCGGGTCGGGTGGCAGCTTCACGCCGTTTGGCGGCAGCGGCGGCGGAGGGACGATAGGTACAGGAGGTGGTGGCGCGAGCGGCGGCGGCAACACGGGCACCGGGGGTGGCGGCACGGGGAGTGGCGGCACGAAGATGGCTTGTGGCGCGTCGGCGTCCGATCCGTTGCCATATACGTCCGGATACACGGCCAACTCGACGCAGCGCTCGAACGCGATGGCGACCGCCAACGCCATGTCGGCCGCCGAGCTGCAGCAGCAGATGAGCGGGTTGCCGCAATCGGGCTCGGCGAACTTCAACGTTTTCAATCAAGACACAAACACGACCCGCGGCATCCGCGGGTTCTACTTCCGCGACGGTCCTCGTGGCGTGAACCTGAACGCAACCGGCGACGGCAAGAGCGACTTTTCGACCGCCTTCCCGGTGGCGATGGCGCGCGGCGCCGCGTTCGACGTGGATCTGGAGTACCGGGTCGGCGAAGCGATTGGCGACGAGATGCTGGCCTCGGGCAACACGATGCTGCTGGCGCCGACCGTCAACATTCTCCGCCATCCGGCCTGGGGCCGGTCCCAGGAGACGTATGGTGAGGACGTGTTCCTGCTCGGCCGGCTGGGGAGCGCCTTCGTCGCCGGCGTCCAGAACTATGTCGGCGCCTGCGTGAAGCACTACGCTGCAAACAACATCGAGGACGGACGCGAGAGCGCGGTCGCGATCATGGACGAACCGACGCTCCGCGAGGTTTACGGTCGTCACTACGAGATGATCGTTCAGGAGGGGGGGGTGTCGGCGGTGATGGCCTCGTACAACGAGGTCGGATCTTCCTCGGGCAACGCGCTTCATTCCACTCAGAACTCCCACCTGCTCACCGACATCTTGCGGACCGATTTCGGTTTCCAGGGCTTCGTTCTCTCGGACTGGTGGGCGATGCCGAACTCGAATCAGTTTCCCTATCCCAACGCCAGCGTTCTCGAGCCGACGGCGCAACAGGGGGTCAATGCGGGACTCGATATGGAGCTTCCCTGGAGCTACAACTATTCGACGCTCACCAGCTTGGTGGGGAACGGTCTGCAGATCACCCAACTCATAGCGTCCACCGCCACTATCCTCGAGCAGAAGTACCGGTTCAACGCCGACAAGATCACGGGTTACGGGCTCAAGCCGGCATTCACGACCTACGACAACTCGAGCGGCAGCATCCAGAGGAACGACCAGACGGATCCCGCGATCGGCATGAGCCACACGGCGCTGGCTGAGCTGGCGGCCGAGGAGTCGATGGTCCTCCTCAAGAACCAGGACGGAAGCGGCAACCCGGTTCTCCCCATTGGCTCGAGCATCAAGAAGATCGCAGTCATCGGAGCCAAGGCGAGCTACTCGCTTCAGGAGACGAGCAGCCAGGACTGCCCCGGAAACGCCGGCAGCTGCTCGCTGGACTTCACAACTAACGTCCGTACTGGCGACGACGGATCGAGCCGCGTCTTCTCCGATCCCGCCAAGAGCGCTGGGCCGCTCGCGGGAATCCTGGCGGCCGCCGGGTCGGGCGTTTCCGTGACGGCTTACAACACGGCTTCGGCCGCTCAAGCGGCCGGGTTCGATCTGGCCGTCGTCATTGCCGGGCTCACCCCGCAGGACGAAGGGGAGGAGTACACCGGCGCCGGCGATCGGACCAGTGGCGGTATCAGCAGCACCTCGCACACCGTGGTCCTGGGGCTCGATCCCAAGGTCAACAACGGACAGGCAAGTCTCATCACCAGCGTCGCGGCGATGGGCAAGCCGACGGTGGTCGTCCTCGAGGCGGGGGGGATCATCGACATGCCGTGGCTCTCCAGCGTTCAGGGCGTCGTCATGGCCTGGTACCCGGGGATGCAGGGCGGGACGGCGCTCGGGAAGTTGCTGTTCGGGACCACCAACTTCAGCGGGAAGCTGCCGGTGACCTGGGATACGAATCTCAGCAACTGGCCCACGTTCGCGGCCAGCAGCGGCCAGACCACGATGGACTACTGGCTCGGCTATCGCTACTTCGACCACAACCGCGAGACGCCGCAGTTCTCGTTCGGCTACGGCCTCTCGTACACGAAGTTCACGTACCAGAACCTGCAGGTCCCGTGCACCACCGTTCCGACCAACGGCGAGGTCGACGTCACCGTCGACGTCTTGAACAGCGGTACGGCGGCAGGCGCGGAGACGCTCTTCTTGTTCGTCGAGTATCCGAGCACGACGGTCGCCAATCGGATGGGAAACTACAAAGAGCTGAAGGGCTTCTTCCGGACGCCGGTCATCCCCGCGGGGACTGGCGGCACCGTGAAGATCCCGCTGCGAATCAAGGATCTCAAGTACTGGAACACGAGCACCAACCAATGGGCGATCGAATCGGGGCCGGTGAAGGTGTTCGTGGCCCCGAGCGCCGCAGCGGTCGGAATGCCTTGCAGCAACGGCGCGGGGACCGGCTGTTCGCTGTCCGATACCTTCATGGTGACCCAATGAACGACAGAAAGGCCCGATGAGCGCGCACCCGATGAAGCGATCGCTTACGTCCTCCGTGTTGATGCTGGTGACGATCGGTGCGCTCGGCGCACCACGCTCGGCCTCGGCCCAGGAGGACGTCGCCGATCCATTCGCCGAGCCCAAGACGCCCGCGCCGCAGGCGGTGCCGTCGTCGTCTCCTGTCGCGCCGGCGCCGGTCGCCGCGCCCCAGACCTCGGCGGCCTCGATCGCCCCGGGGATCGTCGAAGAGCTTCCGGCGAGCGCCTACCCGGAGCCCTACACGCGCGGGTTGTATGGCGGGCCGCTCTGGCTCGACATGCAAGGCCTGCAGTGGCCTTACACGCCCCGCACGGGAGTCGGGATCTCCGGTTACGCGTGGATTGACACCGAGGGCAAGTACCTCCGGATCGGCGACCCCAGCCAATCGCCGACGAACAAGGTGCTCTTCCAGCAAGGGAGATTCTTGCTGCGGGTCACGCCGACGTACACGAACGGCATCTGGTTCGTCCAGGCGCAGGGCGAAATCGTGGCCAGCAAGGATCAACTCGTGGCTGATGCCACCTCCGATCAGATCATCAACGCCGACGACGTGTGGGTCCGGACCGGGACCTGGCAGCGCTGGGACGTCACGTTCGGGAGGTTCCGTGGGTTCGACGTCTACCCGCTGGGAATGGGCCTCGATCTCAACACGGACGAGCGCAAGGGCGCCTACGATCAGCACAACACGCCACAGGCGCTCTACGCGGCCAACTTCATGCTCGAGCGTCCAGCCGGTCCGGGAAACATCGCCCTTCACCTCTACCCCATGAGCTCCCTGCGCTTCGAGCTGCTGGGGCAGTGGGGGAACAACGGCAAGCAGAACGCCATCGGCGGCCGGCCGGCCGTCATCTACGACATCGGGTGGCTCAAGCTGAAGGGGGCCCTCGAGTACCAATACCTGTTCGCCACCGATCCGGCCCCGGCGAACAAGGACACCGTTCGGAACCGCGGCGGCGCGGCCTCCGCGCAGTTTGTGTTTGCGCCGTTCATCGAGTTCGGCGCGAATTTCGGCTACGCCATCATCGATGAGGCCGACGCCGCCAATCAGGGCGGCGAGGACCCGGGGACGTCAGGGAACAAGACCAGCTTCGGGGGATTCGCCGACGTGGTGCCGCTGCCGAGTTCCGTTCCGAATTTGATGCTTGGCGCCGGCGGAAACTACACGCTATTCCACAACCTCTACACGCCGACGGGTGAGACTCAGGTCGAGCACTTCAGGACATTGCAGACATACGTCGCCATCCAGTACATGTTCTACCGACAGCTGTTCGTGAAGGTGGTCGGGGGCTACGCGAAGTCGCACTTCGAGAACATCAACACGGGCGCCGGCTACGATGACGACCAGTTCAGCGTCCGCCTTCGGGCCGAGTACCTCTACTGACTCGCCGCCCCCGTTAACCCGTTCCTCGCCGTCCCGTTACAACCGCGAAACGCGATCCGCGCTATCTCTCCGTCATGAGCACCGCGCCTGCCGAGACCTGCGCGACCTGTTACGGGCAAGGCGAGGTGGTGACCGATCAGGGGCCGCTCCTCTGCCGGGACTGTATGGGGCACGGCAAGCTGGCCGGGCGGGTCGAGCTCTTCGAGTGGCGGCTGCGGGAGATCGAGCGCGGGCACCGCGGCGGGGTGCACGGCTGCGAGGAAGACGTGCACTGGCTGGTGGCCGAGGTGCGGCGCAGCCGCGACGCGCTCCTGCAGATCTTCGCCCGCTGCCAGGACGCCCCCGAGAGCGACGCGCTGTCCGCCGAGGTCCGCCACCTGGCGAACGGCTGCCTCGGGCTCTACGCGATCACGGCGGACGACAAGCCGAAGATCTAAAGGCCGATGGTCTTGATCGCCTCCTGCCAGGGCAGCACCTCGATCCCATCGATGCGGCGGGGCTCGTCGCCGAGGTACAGGACGAGAGGCCGGTGCCGCTGGCCGTAGAACTCGGCGAACGAGCGGAGGCCGCGAAAGCTGGTCCGAGACATGTTCCGCGTGGCCTTGAGCTCCAGGGCCCACACCTCTCGGTCCAGCTCGACGATGAAGTCGACCTCGGCGCCGTGCTCGGTCCGGTAGGACGAGATCCGGATCTCGACGTCGCGCGCCGCGGCGCTGGCCGTGAGCTGGGCGAAGACGAGCTGTTCGAACAGGGCGCCGATTCGATCCGCGGACGCATCGAAGGCGCCGAGCAGGCCGTTGCGGACGCCGACGTCGAAAAAGAAGAACTTGGGGTGCATCACCAGCCGTCGCGACAAGCTCTTGGTGAACGGCTCCGTGCGGTGGACGATCAGCGTATCTTCTAGAATCTCGAAGTAGCGCACGGCCGACTGCCGGGCAACCTGCGCCGCCTGCGCCAGCTTCGAGAGATCGAGGTGGTGTCCGGCCCATTCGGCCGCGATGGAGAGGAAGCGCGCGAACCCTTCCAGGTTGCGGGTCAGGGCCTCGGCTTGAACCTCCTCTTTGAGGTAGGTGGCGGCGTACGATCGCAATGTCTTTTCGCGCGTGGCGCGATCCGGCTCGGTCAGCACACCCGGGAGGGTCCCGGTCGCGAGAGCGCGGCGGGTGTCGAGCGTGTAGTCGAGCTCGCCGCAGGCCAGCGGGCCGAGGTGATAAGTGTGGATCCGTCCGGGGAGCAGGTTCGCGTGACCGCGTCGGAGCTTCCGCGCGCTCGATCCGGTGAGGTAGAGCTTGAGGCGGTTCCCCTCCTGGTCCAAGAGGACCTGGAGCGTGTCGAGCAGGCTCGGCAAGCGCTGCACTTCGTCGATGAGCACCGTAAGCTGTCGTCCGCGGTGGAGCCGAGGCGCCAACCGCTCTTCGATTTCACGGGGATTTCGGGCGAAGTCGAGGTAGGTCGCCTCGTGCGCGAGGTTGATGGTCAGCGCCGGATCGAGCGCCGCGATCAAGGTCGACTTCCCCGTCTGGCGCGGCCCCAAGAGAAGGAGACTCTTCTTCGAGGCGCGCAGCCGGTCGGCCAGGCGTCGTGTAATCATGCGGTTATATTACCGCGTAATTTGCCCACATGATGGTTCGCCCGGATCGCGGCCGCTCAGGCGCGCGCCGTCACGCACCAGGAGCTGGTCGCCATCACCACGCCGCGCGCGGTCTGAAACGGCGCCAGCTCGGCCCGCATGTCGGCGACGATAAGCGCGCGCTTCTCTTCGCCCAGCGGCCCGGCTTCGCGGACGATCTCGCCCGCCGGCCCGAGCGCCAGCTGAAAGGCGATGGCCTCGTCGACGGTGTCGCCGATCCAGATGTCGGCGTCGATGCGGTCGAACGCGGCGTCGGTCCAGCCGGCCGCCTTCAGGATGGCGCCCACCGTACCGGTGTCGGCCATGGAGAAGGGGCCGGGGCCGCAGCTCGGCGCCTCGTCGGCGGGCGGCGGCAGGTGGCGGCGCGCGATCTGCTTGGCCATCCAGAACGGGGCGTTGTCCTCGATCCGCCGCCAGACCAGCATCAAGAGGCGCCCGCCGGGGCGGGTGGCGCGGCGCAGGTTGGCCATGGCGGCCGCCGGGTTGCTGAAGAACATCGTGCCGAAGCGCGCGAAGCAGACGTCGAATGGTTGTTCGAAGCGGACGGTCTGCGCGTCGGCCAGCTGGAAGGCGGCGCCGCCGACGCCGGCGCGCGCCGCGTCGGCCCGGCCGACTTCCAGAAACGGCTCACAGCAGTCGATCCCGAGCGCGCTGCCCGCCGCTCGCGCGAGCGCGATGGTCGTCTCGCCGAACCCGCAGCCGACATCCAGCACCCGCTCGCCGGCGCGGACCGGGTGGCGCTCGAGCGCCCGCTCGCTGTGGAGGCCGAACCCCTCGACCATCACCCGCCGGAAGCGGGTGAACTTGGGGACCAGGATCTCGTTCCAGACCCCGATCGCCTCCGCGTTGGGCGACGTCGGCTCCGACACGCCGCGATCTTAACTGGAACACCTACATGGCGCACAAAGAAACACAAGGAATTACAATTCGATGACAATTGCCGCTCTACAGTGGCGACATGACGATTTCGGGTTTGGTGGTCGGGACTTACCTGACCGTCCTCCTGGTCCTCGCGCTCTACGGCTTCCACCGCTCCTCGCTGGTCTGGCACTACTACCGGAATCGCCACCGGCGGCCCAAGCCGCTGGGGAGCTTCGCCGAGCTGCCGGCGGTCACCGTGCAGTTGCCGCTCTTCAACGAGATGTACGTCGTCGAGCGGCTGCTCGACTCGGTGGCGGCCATTCGCTACCCGCGCGATCGGTTCCAGATCCAGGTGCTCGACGACAGCACCGACGAGACGCAGGAGATCTGCCGGCGTAAGGTCGAGGACCTCGGGCGCCGGTTCCCCGAGCTGGAGGTCGAGTACATCCACCGCGTCGACCGCAGCGGCTTCAAGGCGGGGGCGCTGCAGAACGGCCTCAAGACGGCCAAGGGCGAGTTCGTCCTCATCTTCGACGCCGACTTCCTGCCGCTCGCCGACATCCTAGAGCGCTCGATCCACCACTTCAGCGACCCGCAGGTGGCGGTGGTGCAGTGCCGCTGGGAGCACGTCAACCGCGACTTCTCGGCGCTGACCGAGGTCGAGGCGCTGATGCTCGACGGCCACTTCATCATGGAGCACGCCGGCCGCAACTGGTCGGGGCGGTTCTTCAACTTCAACGGCACCGCCGGCCTCTGGCGCCGGGCGGCCATCGCCGACGCGGGCGACTGGCAGCACGACACGCTGACCGAGGACATGGACCTCTCCTACCGGGCGCAGCTGCGCGGCTGGAAGTTCGTCTACCTGCCGGAGATCGCGGCGCCCGCGGAGCTGCCCGTCGAGATGTCGGCCTTCAAGGCGCAGCAGTTCCGCTGGGCCAAGGGGTCGATCCAGGTGGCCAAGAAGCTGCTGCCCACGATCCTTCGTTCGAACGTCGGCTTCAAGCAGAAGCTGGAGGCGTTCTTTCACCTCAGCAACAACATCGCCTACCCACTCTTGCTGCTGCTCTCGATTCTCCTCTTGCCGAACCTGGCGCTGCGCGCGCACCACGGCTGGCGCGAGGTGCTGCTCATCGACCTGCCGCTCTTCTTCGGGACGACGGCCTCGGTGGCGTCGTTCTACCTGGCCTCGCAGCGCGAGATCGCGCTCATGACGGCGCCGGGCGAGCGGCGCTCGCTTTGGCTGGCGGTCAAGCGGCTGCCGCTGGTGATGTCGATCGGCATCGGCCTCTGCGTGAACCAGACGCGCGCGGTGCTCGAGGCGCTCGCCGGGCGCGAGACCGAGTTCGTGCGCACGCCCAAGCACGGCATCCGCGGCAAGCTCGAGAGCTGGTCGGGGAAGAAGTACCGCGCCGCCAAGTCGCTCACGCCGTTCATCGAGCTGACGATGGCCGCCTACTTCGTGCTGGCGATCGGCGTGGCGGTCGAGCACCGCCACTACATCTCGATCCCCTTCCTCTGCCTCTTCCTCTGCGGCTTCGGCTACGTCGGGTGGGGCTCGGTCTGGCAGGGGAGCGTCGGCGCTGGGCTGCGCGGCCTGTTCGGCCGCCGCGGCGTCACCGTGGTCGCGCCTCCGGCCTACCCGGTGGTCGCCGGCCGCGCCACCGACATCTCGGGCGAGATCGTGGTCGCCGACGCGGCGGTGGTGCTGCGGAACGGCGCCAGCGTCGACGCTTGACCGAAGCGCGACCGCGCTTTCGAGCGTCTACAGCGCCTTCTTGATCAGGTCTTCGATCTTGGCGCGGGGGACGGCGCCGACGACCTGGCCGACGACCTTCCCCTCCTTGAACACGAGCAACGTCGGGATGCTGCGGATGTCGTACTGGGTGGCGACCTGCGAGTTCGAGTCGATGTCGCACTTTCCGACGCGGAGCTTGCCGTCGTACTCCTTGGCCAGCGCCTCGACGTGCGGCGCGATGGCGCGGCAGGGGGAGCACCAGACAGCCCAGAAATCGACCAGCACGGGGAGCTTCGAGCCGAGAATCTCGGACTGGAAGTTGGAGTCGGTCACCTCGACGATGTTCTCGCTTGCCATGGGGCCATGGCTTAGCACGGCGGCCCGGCGCTGTCACAACCATGGAACCCTGGCAGGGTTCCCACCCCCTCCCGCGACGGGCTCCGGCGAGCAAGCTCGCCTGCGCCCACGCGAATTCACCTTTCGCGCCGGCGCCTCGGACGCGTGGTAAATCTAGGGACGTGGCGACCTTGACGGCGGTCGTAATCGGGGTCTACGCGCTCGCGGCCGCGATTTACCTCGGCTATTTGCTGGGCCGGTCGATGACCGGTGGCGCGATCGCCGAGCGCGCGCGGGCGGTCGGCGTGGCGCACGCGGTGCTGGCGCTCGGCGTGGGGCTGCATCTGTGCGACATCGGGCGGCGCTGCCTGCACGGGGTCAATCCGATCTCCTCGACGCCGGAGGCGATGTCGCTGGTGGCGTTCCTCATCGCCGCCGGCTATTTCCTGGCCTCGCTGCGCTACCGGCTGACGGCGGCGGGGGCGTTCGCTGTTCCGGCCGCGCTGGCCTCGCTGGTGCTGGCGCGGGTCGTCCCCGCCGAGGCCGACACGCCGCACATGGGGTCGCTGGGGATGGCGCACATCCTCCTGGCGACCGTCGGCGTGGCGGTGTTCGGGCTGGCGGCCGTGCTGGCGCTGCTCTACCTGTTCGAGGACCGGCAGCTCAGGCACAAGCGGTTCGACCGGATGATGGGGCGGGGGACGCCGCTCGAGACGCTCGACCGGCTGGCGCTCCGCTGCGTGTCGATCGGGTTTCCAATCTTCACCGTCGCCATCGTGACCGGCGCGATCTGGGTGGCGCGGCTCGGCCTTTTGCGCCAGGCGGCGGCGCTGCGACCCGAGTACCTGTTCGCGCTCGGGACCTGGGCGGCGTTCGGCGTGCTGCTGGTGGCGCGGGTCGGCGCCGGCTGGCGCGGGCGGCGCGCGGCCTGGCTGACGCTGGGGGGCTTCGGCGGGGCGATGCTGGTCCTCCTGACCTACTTCCTGCGCCACGCGGCGTGAACGCATGGGCGGCGCGGCCATCGATCTCCTCGTGCTCGGCGTTTCCCACCGGACGGCGCCCGTCGCCGTGCGCGAGCGGCTGGCGATCGTCCCCGAGGCCATGGCCGAGGCGCTGGCCGAGCTGACCCGGCTGCCGTCGGTGCGCGAGGCGGCGCTGCTGTCGACCTGCAACCGGGTCGAGATCTACGCCGCCGTCGACCAGGACGGCGACCGCGCCGCGCAGGGACTGGCCGAGACGCTGGCCCGGCGGGCGGGCGTGCCGTCGCTCGAGCTGGCGGCGCACCTCTACGAGCGGCGCGACGCCGAGGCGGTGGCGCACCTCTTCCGGGTCGCCTCCAGCCTCGATTCGCTGGTGCTGGGCGAGCCGCAGATCCTGGGGCAGACCAAGCAGGCGCACGAGGCGGCCGTCCAGCACGGCAGCGCAGGCGCCATCCTGAACACCTGTTTCCAGCGGGCGTTTCGGGTCGCCAAGCGGGTGCGGCGAGAGACGGAGATCGCGCGCAACCCGGTGTCGGTCAGCTCGGTGGCCATCGAGCTGGCGCGCCAGGTGTTCGGCGGCTTCGACCGCCGTCAGGTGCTGGTGGTGGGCGCCGGCAAGATGTCGGAGCTGGCGGCCCGCTCGCTGCGCGCCCAGGGCGCCGCGCTGACCGTCACCAACCGGACGCGCGCCCGCGCCGACGAGCTCGCCAAGCAGTACGGCGCCGCGGTCCGCGACTGGAGCGAGCTGCCGGCGGCGCTCGCCGCGGCCGACATCGTCATCGCCTCGACGGGCGCCCAGCGCCCGGTGCTGACGATGGAGATGGTGCACAAGGTGCAGCGCGCGCGCCGCGGCCGGCCGCTGTTCCTGCTCGACATCGCCGTCCCGCGCGACGTCGAGCCGGAGGTGAGCTCGCTGGACGGGATCTACCTGGCCGACATCGACGATCTGCAGAAGGTGGCCGCCGAGCACCGCGACGAACGGAAGAGCGAGGCGGACGGCGCCGAGGCGATCGTCGCCCAGGAGCTGGACCGTTTCCTCAAGGCCTGGCGCGGCCGGCTGCTCGGCCCGACGGTGACCGCGCTGCGGTCGCACGTGCTCGGCGTGGCGCAGGCCGAGGCGGCGCGCGTGCTGGCGGCGAACCCCGGGCTCGGCGAGCGCGAGCGAAAGCTGCTCGCCGACCTGGCCGAGTCGCTGGCCAAGAAGCTGCTCCACGCGCCCCAGATGGCGCTGCGCAACGACGGCGACGACGGCGTCCCGCTCGTGGTGGCCGTGCAGCGGCTGTTCTCGCTGGAGGTCGCCGCCGCCGCTCCCGTCGAGAGCGACATCGACGGAGAGCGCGCCGCCGCACCCGCGGCCAGCGACGTTCCCGACAAGAAGGCGGCCGGTCGTTGAGCCGGCAGGTGCTGGTGATCGGCACGCGCGGCAGCGCGCTCGCGCGCTGGCAAGCCGGCGAGGTGGGGCGCCTCCTGCGCGCGGCGCACCCGGGGCTCGAGGTGCGCGAGCAGATCATCGTGACCGCGGGCGACCGCGCGCAGGCGGGACCGGCGACGCTACTGGAAGGGAAGGGGGCCTGGGTCGAGGAGATCGAGGCCGCCCTCGGGGCGCGCGAGATCGACGTCGCCGTGCACAGCCTCAAGGACGTCCCCGCCGAGCTCGCCGCCGGCCTCGCCATCGTGGCGGTGCCGGCGCGCGCCGATCCGCGCGACGCCATCGTCAGTCGCTCGGGCGCGGGCCTCGACGCGCTCCCGGCGGGCAGCCGGGTGGGGACCTCCAGCCTGCGCCGCGTCTGCCAGCTGCGCGCCGCGCGCGCCGACCTGACGATCGAGATCCTGCGCGGCAACGTCGACACCCGGCTGCGCAAGATCGCCGAGGGGGCGGTCGACGCGGGCGTGCTCGCCTCGGCGGGCCTCGACCGCCTCGGCTTCTCGGCGCGCATCGCCGAACGGCTCGATCCGGCGCGCATGCTCCCTGCCATCGGGCAGGGGGCGCTGGCGCTGGAGGCGCGCGCCGGCGACGCGCGCGTGACCACGCTCTGCCGAGCGCTCTCCGATCCGACCGCCGAGGTGACGGTGGCGGCCGAGCGCGCGCTGCTGGCGGGCCTCGGCGTCGGCTGTCGGACGCCGGTGGCCGGCCACGCCACGCTCGATGGCGGCCGGCTGACGCTGGCCGGCCTGGTCGGCCGCCCCGACGCCTCGGAGATGATCCACGAGTCGGTGGCAGGCGCGCCCGACGAAGCCCGGGCGCTCGGCGCCGAGGTGGCGCGGCGGCTCATTGCGCGCGGCGCGGGCCAGATCCTGCGCGAGCTCGAAGCGCAGTAGTCTGCGGCTCGACCTTGCGGCGCGGCGCAGACGTGTTGCGACTCGTGTTTTGCACGTAACGTCACTTCGAGGTGGAATGACGCTTGGATTCCGATAGGAGGCGCACCATGGGACGTGGCTCGAGGCTGATCTCGCTCTTCCTCGCTGTGCGATCCGGCTCCACTCGCTTGGCGATCTTCGCTCTCTGTCTGGTCGGCTCCTGCGGCGGATCGAGCGCCGCCGGGAAAGGGGGCGCCGGCGGTGGCGTCGCCGGACGAGGTGGCGGCGGAGGGTCGGTCGGCAGCGGGGGCGCCGCCGGCGCTGGGGGAGCGACGGGCCTCGGTGGGGCCTTGAACGCCGGGGGCCAGTCAGGGGCCGGCGGCATGGCGGGCGCGGGTGGTGGCGGCGGGGCCGGCATCGGGGCGGCGGCGACAGGGGGTCATGGCGTCCGGGACGCCGGCGCCGACGCGGTCGGCGGCGCCAGCGCGGCGTGCGCGGTCGCCGTCGACGGCGGGACGATTGCCTGCACGACCGAGATCGTCTCGGGGCACGACAACGACGTCTATTGCGCGCTGAAGGCCGACGGCCGGATGAACTGCTGGGGCTCCGACCGTTACGACCTGTCCAAGCCGCCTTACGACGCGACCTGGCCGGCCGCCATCGCCAAGGCGCCTCCCAACCTGGTTCAGCTCTCCGTGTCCAACGGTCTCGAGAGCGATACGACGGGCTATCTCCTCTGCGGCGTCGACCGGGAGGGGACCGGAACCTGCTGGGACAACCAAGGCTCGAAGACGATGGGGCAGGGGCTGAAGGCGGTCACGACCTCCCTCTTCGGCACCTGCGTCCTCGACGTGCACGGCGCCATCACCGCCTGCGATGCTGGTCTGACCGCGCCTCCAGCGTCGGGTCTCTACGCGGAGATCCTGCCGTCGGAGAGCTACGTGGCGGCGCTCGACATCGCGGGCGTTCCGTTCGAGCCGACCTTCACCGCTCCCGCCGGAACGTACGTCGACCTCGCGGTCAACGATGCCCATCGGGTGGCCGCCGTCCGGTCGGACGGCGCCGTCGTCGCCAGTTTCTCGGGCGAGGATCCGGTCATCCGGCTCGGCTCGTTCACGCACGTCGCGGTCGACTACGAGGGGCGGGCCTGCGCCATCGACAGCGGCGGCGAGGTGATCTGCTGGCCCATCGAAACCAACGGGAGCCTGCCGGCGCTGGCGCCGCCGCCCGGGCCCTTCGTCCGGATCGCTGGCGCCGAAGCGACCTTCTGCGCCGTCCGGCCGACCGGGATGACCGCCTGCTTCGGGGACGTTCCAATCGAGGTCCCGGCCGGGTGGTGACCGGATGGGTTTCGTAAGTAGGCGTAATTACATGATCTCAGTGGGCGTTGCTTGACCGCGCCGCCGAGCAGAGCTATCTGCAACGGCTCCCATGCAGGGTCTTTCGAGGCACAACCGGTGGGCTTTCGGGCCGAGAACGCCGTCGTTGACCTCGCACCCGGGCCCAACCGAAGCGGCGTGCGTCCTCGCCTTGGACGCCCAGTTCCCCGATCTTCTCCGGCGCGTGAGACCGGCGGTCGCGGCGCTCTGGGTCCGCGGCCGCCTGCCGGAGGCGTCTCGGCCGCTGCTGGCGATTGTCGGGGCCCGTGCGGCGAGCCGCGCCGGCTGCCGCCGCACACATGAGCTGGCGGCCATGGCTGCGCAGCGCGGCTACACGATCGTTTCGGGCGGCGCGTTGGGCATCGACGCGGCGGCGCATCGGGGGGCGCTCGACGCCGGCGCCGCGACCTTCGCCGTGCTCGGTTGCGGCGTCGACGTCGTCTATCCCGACCGGCATGCCGCGTTGTTCGCCGAGATCGCCAAGACGGGCGGGCTTCTTTCCGAGTTTCCTCCAGGGACGCCCCCCCGCGGCAGGCAGTTCCCCTCGCGCAACCGGATCGTCGCGGCGCTGGCCGAGGCGGTGCTGGTCGTCGAGGCTCAGGCCGCGTCAGGCGCGCTCGTGACGGCGCGGCTGGCGATCGAGATGGGCCGGCCGCTGCTCGCGATTCCCGGAACTGCGGGGACGGATCAGCTGATCGCGGCGGGCCGGGCGCGCCCTGTGCGGGACGGGGCCGAGCTCCTGGCCGCGCTGGCGGGCGAGCCGCAGGCGGCGGCGGCGGTCCCGGCGGAGCTTGTTCCGCTGATCGAGGCTCTGGTGGGCGGCGCGACCGCGGTCGAGGTGGCGCGCCGGCTGGCGCTGCCGATCCCCGCGGCGCTGGCGCTTTTGTCGGAGGCTGAGCTCGGGGGTTGGATCCTGAGGGCGGCTGGCGGCGTCTTTACATCGATTGAGGTCACGCGTGCCAACTAAGAAGAAGACCAGCGCAGCCGCAGAATCTACTCAACCGGCCAAGAGCAAGGTCGGCAAGCCGGCCGATACGGCCAAGCTCTCCGCCAAGGCCGTGAAGTCGCCGATGGCCAAACCCGCGGCTGCCAAGCCGGCCGCGGTGAAGCCGGCCACCGCGAAGGCGGCCAAGACGAAGGCGCCGGCGGTCTCCCCCGTGCGCAAGACCAAGGTCGGCGCCAAGGTCGCCCCGGCCGCCGAGAGCGAGCCGGCCGCGCGCCCGGTCCGCGCGCGCCGCGGCAGCGACGCGCTGGTCATCGTCGAGTCGCCGGCCAAGGCGAAGACGATCAAGAAGTACCTCGGGTCCGGCTACACGGTGAAGGCCTCGGTCGGTCACGTGAAGGACCTCCCCAAGAAGAAGATGGGGATCGACATCGAGCACGGCTTCGAGCCCGAGTACGTGGTCATCGACGGCAAGAAGAAGGTGCTGGAGGAGATCAAGGCGGCGGCCCGGAACGCGCAGAGGGTGCTGCTGGCGCCCGACCCCGATCGCGAGGGGGAGGCGATCGCCTGGCACATCGCCGAGGAGGTGCGGGACGCCAACCCCAACATCCAGCGCGTCCTCTTCAACGAGATCACCAAGAAGGCGATCAACGAGGCGATCGGCCGCCCGATGGCGCTCGACGTGAAGAAGTTCGAGTCGCAGCAGGCGCGCCGCGTGCTCGACCGGCTGGTCGGCTACCAGATCAGCCCGGTGCTCTGGACCAAGGTGCGGCGCGGGCTCTCGGCGGGGCGCGTGCAGTCGGTCGCCGTGCGGCTGGTCGCCGAGCGCGAGCAGGAGATCACCGCCTTCAAGCCGGTGGAGTACTGGACCGTCGAGGCGCTGGTCGAGGGGCCTTCGCCGCCGCCGTTCACGACCAAGGTCGCCAAGCTCGACGGCAAGAAGGTGGAGCTGACCAACGAGGGCGCCGCTCGCGAGGTCGTCGACATCGTCAAGGCCGCGGCGCTGACGGTCGCGGGGGTCGAGCGCAAGGAGCGGCGCAAGAACCCGCCGCCGCCCTTCATCACTTCCAAGTTGCAGCAGGACGCCTCCAGCAAGCTGCGGTTCTCGCCCAAGCGGACGATGGGCCTCGCGCAGCGGCTCTACGAGGGCGTCGAGGTCGGCGACGACGGCCTGGTCGGTCTCATCACCTACATGCGTACCGACTCGACGCGGATCTCCGACGACGCGGTCGGGGAGGCGCGCGGGTTCATCGGCGAGCGCTATGGCGCCAACTTTCTGCCTGCCGAGCCGGTCGTCTACAAGAGCAAGAAGGGGGCGCAGGACGCCCACGAGGCGATCCGCCCGACCTCGCTCAAGTACGACCCGGAGATGGTGCGCGCGGCCTGGGCCGCCGGCAAGGGGGGCGGGCGCGACCCGCGCGAGAGCGAGGACCTGCTCAAGCTCTACACGCTCATCTGGAACCGCTTCGTGGCTTGCCAGATGGTGGCGGCCATCTTCGATCAGACGTCGATCGACATCGCCGCCGGACGCGTCGAGCTGCGCGCCAGCGGCCAGGTGATGAAGTTCCCCGGCTTCCTCTCGGTCTACGCCGAGACGGTCGAGGACGCCGCCAACGAGGACGAGACGGGCGCGGCGCTCCCCGAGCTGCACCAGGGGGACGCGATCCGCCTGGTGGAGATGAAGCCGGAGCAGCACTTCACCCAGCCGCCGCCGCGCTTCTCGGAGGCGACGCTGGTCAAGGAGCTGGAGGAGAAGGGGATCGGCCGCCCGTCGACCTACGCGGCGATCCTCTCGACCATCCAGGACCGCGGCTACGTCGAGAAGAAGGAGGGGCGCCTCCACCCGACCGAGCTCGGCGTGATGGTCAACGGGCTTTTGGTCAAGAGCTTCCCCGCCATCGTCAGCTCGGACTTCACGGCGCAGATGGAGGAGCAGCTCGACCAGGTCGAGGACGGCACCGCCGACTGGGTCAAGCTGCTCGACGGCTTCTACAAGCCGTTCAAGATCGACCTCGAGAAGGCCAAGGTCGAGATGCGCGACATCAAGCGGGAAGAGAAGGCCACCGACCAGGTTTGCGAAAAGTGCGGCAAGCCGATGGTGATCAAGTGGGGCCGCAACGGCCATTTTCTGGCCTGCTCCGGCTATCCCGACTGCCGCAACACCAAGGAGTTCACGCAGAACGCCGACGGCAGCCTGACCATCGTCGCCACCACGCGCCCGTCCGACCAGATCTGTCCGACCTGCGGCTCGCCCATGTTGATCAAGCGCGGGCGCTTCGGCGAATTTCTGGCCTGCTCGCGCTACCCCGACTGCAAGACGACCAGCCCGATCTCGCTCGGCGTCGACTGCCCGAAGGAAGGATGCGGCGGCTACCTCACCGAGAAGCGCTCGCGCCGGGGGAAGGTCTTCTTCGGCTGCTCGAACTACTCGAAGACCGGGTGCGACTTCGTGTCCTGGGATCGCCCGCTGCCGCAGCCCTGCCCGAAGTGCGGCGCCAAGTTCGTCGTCCAGAAGGTCTCCAAGGCCGGCACGCGCATCCGCTGCCTGAAGGAAGACTGCGGTTACACCGCCGACGCCGAGAGCCCCGACTCGGAGGCGCCGGCGCCGGCGCCGAGCGGCACGGCCGGCTCAGCCTGAACCGCCGTCGCCTCCCGGGCCGGCGAGGACCTCGACCGGCGTGAGAACGTCTGCCGTCGACGTGCTCCCGTTTCCGAGCTGGCCGTGGTCGTTCTGTCCCCAACAGCGGACGGTGCCGTCGGCGAGCAGCGCGCAGGAGAACCCGACGCCGGCGCTGACGGCGACGGCACCGGCGATCCCGGCCACCGGGGTGGGGGCGGCGCGCGTCTCGGTCTCCGTGCCGTCGCCGAGCTCGCCGTGCCCGTCGACGCCCCAGCACTGGATGGTCCCGTCCGTCAACAGCGCGCAGGTGTGATCGCCGCCGGCCGAGAGGGCCCCGACCCCGGCCAGGCCCGGCACGGGCGCCGGGGTGGTCGTCGGCGCGGCCGGCGACGCCGTCCCGGTCCCGAGCTGCCCGAACGCGTTGTCGCCCCAGCAGGCGACCGTTCCGCCGGCGAGGAGCGCACAGGTGTGAAGCGAGCCGGCCGCCAGCGCCTGGGCGCCGGTGAGGCCAGACACCGCGGTCGGGGTGGGGGACGACGTGACCAGGTCCTTCCCCCAGCAGGCGGCCGTCCCGTCGGCGAGCAGCGCGCAGGCGTGCCCGCCGCCCAGCGCCAGCTCGGTCGCGCCCGTCAGTCCTCTGACCGAGACCGGCGTCGACACGTCGATGGAGCTGCCGTCGTCGCCCAAGGTCGCGTCGCCGTCGTCTCCCCAGCAAGCGGCCTGGCCGTTGGGCAAGAGCGCGCAGCTGTACTCCTCGTCGGCCTCGAGGTCGCCGAACGAAGGCCCGGTCGAGGCGATGGCGGAGGCGGCGGCCACGCCCAAGACCGACGCCGGCGTCAGCTCGTACAGCGTTTGTTGGCCGTTTCCGAGGGCTCCGAAGCTGTTGTTTCCGAAGCAGGAGATCCCCCCGTCACCGAGCAACGCGCAGGTGTGATGGCCACCAGCGGCGATGGCGGTGATCCCGCTGAGGCCGACGGTGACGGATGCTTCGGGGGACAAGTACCCGCCGTCGCCGAGCTCGCCGAACGCGTCGTCGCCCCAGCAGCGGGCCGTCCCGCCGGTGAGCAGAGCGCAGGCGTGCGCGCCGCCGGCGGTCACCGCGGCCACGCCGCCGAGCGGCGTGGGTGCGGGCGTGGCGCGGCCGCCGCAGCCGAACGCGACGAGCGCCACCATCGCCGGCAGCCCAATTCCCGTCGATCTCGAAGCCATGAGGCGCAACCTATCAGGTCACGTTTCGGTCAGACGTGAGGTCCGCCACGCCCGGGCGAAGGCAAAATGTCGGCGCTCTCCGCGGTTGGGATATCCTGAACAAATGGTGCGGAGACGAAGGTGGGCGATGTTTGGGCTGGCCGGGGCGCTGGAGCTGGCGGCGGTGGCTGGATGCGACGGCGGCGCCCCCGCGATCCCCTTCTCGCAATTCGAACCCAACGCCCTGGCGGCGGTCTGCCGCCTCGCGGTCCTCTGTCGCTCCTACCCCGCTCAGGCGACCTGCCTGACCTCCGAGCAGACGCAGCCGCACTACTACGACACGCTCGGCCAGGACATCGCCTCCGGGAAGGTCATCTACGACGGCGTCTCGGCGCGCGCCTGCATCGACGCCCTCAATTCCGTCTCCTCGTGCAGTCGCAACCTTCTGGCCACCTCCGGCCTCACCCCGGTTTGTAACAAGATCTTCACCGGGACCGTCGCGGCCGGCGGGGCCTGCTTCGTCAGCGAAGAATGCCTGGGGGATGCGAGCTGTCTGGCCACCGCCAGCTGCTCCTCCGGCCAGTGCTGCGCGGGAACCTGCCAAGCTTCGTCCGTCACGGTGCCGCTCGGCGCCGCCTGCTCGGGGGTCGGCGAGGTCTGCGTGGCGGGAGCTGTCTGCGTTTCCGATTCGACGACGGGCGCCTCGACCTGTCGGCAGCCGGTGGCTGCCGGCGGTGAGTGCCACGGTTCCAGCGCTTGCGCCGCCGGCCTCTACTGCGACCTGACGAGCGGCATCTGCAAGGCGTTGCTGGCGACGGGCGCCGCTTGCGACCCCTCGCTCAATTCGGCCGATTGCGAGAACGACTACGATCGTTGCGACATCACCACCTCGCTCTGCACGTCGCCGCTGAACGTGGGCAGCGCTTGCCCCAACGCCACGCAGATCTGCGTTTCGTACGCCAGCTGCGACGGCACGAGCGGCACCTGCGTCGCCCGGCCGGTGGTCGGCGCCGCCTGCAACGCGACGACCGGCCCGCAATGCCTCGGTGGCTCCTGCGACACGACCAGCGGTACCTGCATGCTGATGCCCACCGCCGGCGCCTGTTCCTGAGCGGCGTCCATCGGGCTCACGCCGCGCGCGCCAGCGTGGCCACCGACTCGAGGTGGCG
>Ga0134125_10002113_pt1 | contig 23803 bp, 20 predicted proteins | sample KB31751_FD_96464 | JGI IMG/M metagenome (GOLD analysis project Ga0134125, IMG submission 96464) | Terrestrial soil microbial communities with excess Nitrogen fertilizer from Kellogg Biological Station, Michigan, USA - KB3-175-1 | ecosystem: Environmental > Terrestrial > Soil > Unclassified ...
CCCAAAGGCCGGCTTTCGGCCGCAAGCGGCCTCGATCGGTTCAAGTCGGAAATCGATGCGAGATCGCCAGTTGCGTCAAAATTGGAAGGTGAATGATGGCCGCGCGGCCGCGCGCGGCGAAGCGAAGAAAGTCGCGAAAGGCACAGGCATCATGGCACTTACGGCAAATGCGCGACTGCCTCGAAACAAAAGAAGCGGCCTCCAATTTTTAATTGCCGCGAAAGATCGAGGATTTCCGCAAAGAGGGGGGTGTTAGCGGCCATTTACGGCAGAGAATCGGGCATGACTGGCGGTTCCAAGAACGATGAATTCGGCTCGATCTGCTGGGCGGATAAAACCCACCCACTTTCCAGCTGCTTACCCGGGAGCGGTGAATTGCGACCGCTCGCTAACGCTCGCGGCTCTGACTGCCGCACCGCGCCGCGACCGTGATTCACTCTCCCGGCTCGCCATTCAACGCTTGGCATCCGGGTAGTTGACCAGGAACTTGCGGCGTTGATCGGCGAATGACCGCAAGGGAATCGATCGCCCGGCGCCGGCGCCGGCTTCGTCCGCGGTCGCCCGGCGGAACGCCTCGAGCGATTCCAGCTTTCGCGTGTCGATTTCCACTTCCTTTTCCATCAGAGAGCGGTATTTCGCCACGACCGGGCCGAGTTCCTTCCAGTCGAGCGACTTTTCGGCGATGGTTTTGACGTGCTCCAAATAGCGGGCGCGAAGGGCCGGCACGGCCAGCAGCTTGCTGCGGAGCGGCTTGCTGGCATCGTTGAGGCCGACGAGCGGATCGAGTTCGATTCCTCCGCCGCCGAACCCGCCGCGCGGTCCGCGTCCACCGCCCGGCTGTCCAAATGCGCCGCCCGGGAAACCGCCAGGCTGGCCAGGCTGTCCGAAGCCTCCCGGAGCGCCAGGAAACCCACCCGGTGCTCCGCCGCCGGGAGGGCCGAAGCCACCCGGACCGAAGCCGGGACCGCCGGGAAAGCCCTGAGGCCCTTCGCGCATCCGCTTCAGTTCCTCGCGCTGCTGGGCGGTCAGTATCTCTTCGAGTCTCTTATCCGTTTCCTTTTGAAGTTCAACAAACCGCTTCTTTTGTTCGCCGCTGAGGCGAAGTTGATCGAGGAGCGGCGGTGGAAGAATGTCGCCGGGGCGCGGCCTCATGCCGAATCCGCCGGGGCCGCCCATTCCGGGGCCGCCGCCGCCGTGGAACGCCTCGTTCATGTCGTGCGGCACGATGTGGAACTTCCCCTTCGGATCGAGGAAGAGCGTGTAATCGCTGGCCCGCGTCCAGTAGCCGTCGTTGTTGATCAGGGCCACGTCCAAGGCCAGGAACCAGAGCAGGCTATCGACATCCAGGATCGGCGCGAGGGCCGCTTCCAGTTCCGCCGGCGGAGTCTGGTTCAAGACCTTGCACAGGTTGACCAGGGCCTTCCACGCCTTGTCGTCGTCTTTGCTCTTGATCTGGAAGATGCGTTTGTAGCCGGCGATGTCGTCGCCCCAGTATTCGAGTCCGCCGCGGCCGCCGGGGCTGCCGCGCACCTTCCATCGCGTGCCGTTGGTCGTCTTGTAGTTCTCCTTGAGGAACACCTTGTCGAACTGCTGGACGTTGGTGTAGAGGCCCCAGCTTTCGCCGTTGATGACCACTTTCATCACATTGGCCTTGGGGGCGGGCATGTATTGGCGGGCGATGTGCGAATAGAGCACGGTGCTCAGTTGCGAGCCGTCCTCGTGGCCGTTGAGCAGGTTGAGCGTCTTGTAGCCCTGGAGCCGCTGCTTGGCGTCGGCCATGTCGAGCGAGACGTTGAGGGAGCGCTTGGAGCCGGCGGGGACCATGCCGTATGACGACATGCCGCGGAAGTGGACGCCGACGTTTGAATAGCGTTTGCCATCGACGATCAGCGTGGCGGCGACATCCACATCGGTGCCGTGGAAATCCTGAAGTTCTTGCTCCCAGTCCTTGTTTTCGAATTGGAGGAAGATGGTGCGGACGACGCTCGGGTCGTAGAGATCGGCTTTGAGGGGCGCGACATCGTTAACCGAAACGCGGGGTCCGGGACGGCCCGGCTCGCCGCCTTTGCCGAACCCCTTGCCGCCCTTTTTGCCGAAGCCGCCCTTGAAACCGCCGCCGTTCTGAAGCTCCTTGCGGGCTTGGGCGCGTTCCTCGGCGTTCAGCCAGCCGTCCTTGTTGGCGTCGAACTTGGCGACGAGTTTGCGCTCCTGGCCGCCGGGGGGCCCGAAGCCGCCCTTGCCGAATCCCTTGCCGCCGCCGGGCGGTTGGCCGACGCCGCTCTGGGCGACGAAGGCAAGGGCCGCCACCGCGGCGAAGGCGACTGCGAATGAGAGGCGTTTCATAGGGCGGTTCTCTCGATGATTAGCCGCGACCCAGCGGGGAGCGCGCGGACATTGCGCACCCAGTGGTGACCGCGATCCGTTAAAGAGCGATGAATTAAGCGTTTTTCCAGTCCACGCCTTGAACGCCATCGACCTTGTTCAGGTCGGCGATCATGGCGAGCAGCGAAGCGGCCGGCTTGAGCCGGGCGGCGTACGTGAGGTCGAGGGCGGCCCCCTGCCGGGCCGTGCTGGCGGCCTGTAACCGGTGCACGCCCACGTGCCGGGCCAGCGCCTCGTTCAAGGCCGCGTCCGGGTTAAGCCCGATGCCGATGCGGACCACGAGCGAGCCGGGCTGCCCCTGAGTGCCGTTGCCGACAGTGGGCCTGCTCCACCAGTGAAGCAAGCCGGCGGCCAGGGCCACGATCGGGATGCCGGCCAGGGCTACCCCGACGGCCTTCGCCCCGATCGCCATGCCGACCACCACCGCGGCAATCACGAACGCCGTATCGCGGGTGTCTTCCACCACGGTGCGAAAGCGGATGATCGCCAAGGCGCCGGCGAGGCTGAAGGCCCGCGCCAGGCTGTCGCCGATCACCTGCGTCACCATCGCGATGAGCACGCACAAGAGCACGAGGGTGGCGACGAACGGCGCCGCCTCGGTTCGACTCTTCCGCTGCGTGGAGTAATAAACGGCGGCGACCACCAGTCCGAGACAGGCGGCAAGCGTCAATCGCGCCGCCAGTTGGCCCGGCGGCACTTCCGCCGCGGTGGGAATCAGCGAATTGAAGAACCCCTTCCACCACTCCGCGAACTCAGGCATCGGCTTCCACCTCGCTGGCGTGAACCGTTTGCATGTAGCGCCGGTATTTGGAAACCGCGCTCGGCGCCAGCCCCAGGTCCGCCACCATCTCCTTGAAGATGGCCGGCATGGCGATGCGGAACTTGAACTCGCAGATCACCTGCCCGTGGAGGAGCACCGGTTGATCGCCCACCGGGTTCACTTCCCAGGCGTCGGTGGCAGCGCCGCGAACGTTGCGGTCGAGCGTGATGCGGACGGTGTGCCCTTCGGCGATGCCGAGGTAGGCGACGCGGTCGTAAGCGATGCGGCAGACAGGGCGCAGCTTCCGCTCGGCGACGCCGTGACGGAACCAGTGGCCGTCCCAACCGTGCGGCGGTTCCCCGCCGATCGCGGCCGCCAGATATTTTGCATCCAGGGGCGAACGCCGCTTCCGCACCCGGTCGCCGTTCTTGATCTTCTGTTCCACGAACATGGGGCCGCCGTCGCCGTAGCGGCGAACGCGGTACTTGCAGCCAGCCACCGCGGGCATTCGCCGGAAAACGTCGAATTTCGGCGTATCGGTGTAGAGGCTGGTGATCGGGTAAGAGTTGCCCCTGGCCGAGTCGGCGAAGCGGTCCAACTTCAGGTAACGGCTGGCGTGGCCTTGCAGGGCGAGCGCCTGCGGTTCGTCGAGCAGGAACTTCATCTCGAAGGCGGCGGGTCCGTCGCCAACGTCCGCGAACAGCGACGGCGACTCCAGCCCGCCGGGTTCCATCAGCTTCTCGCACGATTCCGATACCAATCGCATCATCGTCGGCCTCACAGAGAATCAGGGGGCTTAACCCCCCGCTCGCCTTCCTGCAGCTTAGAACGCTACTTCAAACTCGGAACTGGGAACAATAACGGCACGGGGGACAGAATAATAGGCCGATCCATGATATCGCCATGAGCCGCGAATGAGGAACGGGTGATTGATGAGTCGCCGAACATTGACGCGGCCCGTTTGTCTCGACAGTGTGAATGGGTTCGCCTTCGCTACCATAACCAAAAACGGTGCGGCAGGCGTCCCGGCGACACAAACCATACCACGACGAGTCTTCGCTTCTTTCACCAACTTCTTGGGAGATCGGTCATGCGGAAAGGCGCTATCCTGGCATTCGCGCTCGCGGCGGCGGGCATGCTTTCGCTCCACGCGACGGCCCAGCCCCCCGAAAACAAGGGCGACAAGGACAAGGGTCCCGGCGGCAAGGGCGGCTTCGGCGGTAAGGGCGGATTCGGCGGCAAAAGAACGGGCTTCAGCCCCTTTCCCCAGCCCGGCCAGATCATGCCCGTCATGTTCCAGGAGCGCCTAAAACTCACCGATGCCCAGAAGAAGGCGGTCGCCGAACTGCAGAAAGACGTCGACGCCAAGCTCGACAAGTTGCTCACCGATGAACAGAAAGCGACGTTCAAGAAGATCAAGGAAGGTAAGGCGGGCGGGTTCGGCGGCGGGTTCGGCGGTCGCGGCCCCGGTGGCGAATTCGGCAACGGAGGTTTCGGCAAGGGTCGGCCCAAGGTCGGCGACAAGAAGGAATAGTTGCAAGACCAAGCCCACCCGCCGCGGCGGGTGGGCGGCCTTCACTTCGATTGCTCCAGCGGGCGGACGCGGACGGTTGGCCCGGCAATGTGGTGCAACAGGTGCCGCGGCAAATGGCAGCGAATGACCACTTCGTTCGCCTCGTCGCGGAACTCCTGGCGGTAAATCTCGGCGTGGGCGTTCAAGAACGCCAGCACCTTGCCGTTGCCGGAATTGGTGACGACCTCCGCTTCCACGAAGTCGGCCGCCAGGGAGTTCATCACCGCGTCTTCGAGTAAGTTCAACCCTTCGCCGGTGAGGCCGCTGACCGCGACCGAGCGCGGATGCTGCGCCATGAGCACGTGCAACTGCGAGCGGTCGGCGACCTTGTCGATCTTGTTGAGCACGAGGATGGTCGGGTTGTCGCCGCATTCCAGTTCGGCGAGCACGGCGTTCACGGCCGCGATGTGTTCTTCCGCCTGCGGGCTCGAGGCATCGACGACGTGCAGCAGCAACTTGGCGTGGCGCGCCTCGGCCAGCGTCGCCCGGAATGACGCGATCAAGTGGTGCGGCAAATCGCGGATGAATCCGACCGTGTCGGAAAGAAGCACGCGGCCCCAATCGCGGATGTGCCATTGCCGGGTGCGCGTATCGAGCGTCGAGAAGAGTTGATCCTTGACGAACACGTCGGCCTTGGTGAGTGCGTTCATGAGATGGGATTTGCCGGCGTTGGTGTAGCCGACGAGCGAGACGGTCTGTTCGCCAGAGCGGCTTTTCACCTCGCGATCCTTGCGGGCCTGCACCTCGGCGAGTCGGTGCTTGAGGTCGCGGATGCGGTTGCCGACGAGGCGGCGGTCGACTTCGAGTTGCGTTTCGCCGGGGCCGCGCAGGCCGATGCCGCCGCCCTTTTGCCGCGACAAGTGCGTCCACATTTGCTTCAAGCGCGGCAGCGAGTACTCCAGTTGCGCCAGTTCCACTTGCAGCTTCGCTTCGGCGGTGCGGGCCCGAGTGGCGAAGATGTCGAGGATCAATTCGCTGCGATCGAGCACCTTGACGCCGAGCGCTTTTTCCAGATTGCGGGCTTGCGCCGGGCCGAGGTCGTTGTCGAAAATCACGACGTCGGCGTCCGTGCTCTCGATGAGGTCGTGCAGTTCGGCGACCTTGCCGCTGCCGATATAGGTGGCGAGGTGGACGTCGTGCCGCTTCTGGGTCAGTTCGCCGGCAATGGTCGCGCCGGCCGTGGCGGCGAGCCCGCGGATTTCATCGCAAGGGTCGGTTGAGAACGGGCGGTCGGGGAGAGCCACGGCGACGAGAACGGCCTTCTCGCTGGAGACAGAAAGCTCATCGCGCTGGGTGTCGAAAGCCTTTCCGATGGCGTCGGCTCCGGGTGATTAGCAGCCCAGGTAATGTTGCAGTTTCTTCACGGCCTTGTATTTCTCGTCGCTGATGCGTTCGACGGTCGTGTCCAGCTCCGACGCGATTTCGGGAACCATCCAACCGTCGGCGGCCAGTTCCAGGATGCGGCGTTGGCGAGGGCTGAGAGCTTCCCGGGCAGCACGGGTCACGACATCGCGGTCGTCGCGAAGGCTGCTATCGTTGCGGCGATAATCCGCCACGTCCGGCGTCAGATTGACGAACTTCCGCGCTCGCTGGGTCCGCTTCTTCACGGCGTCAATCGCCCGGATGAATTCCCGGCGTTCGCTGGTCTCAGCGTCTTTAAGCACAGTCTCCCACTTGGCGGCCTCGATGCGTTCGAGCAAGCGGACGAACACCTCCTGGGTGCAATCTTGCCAGCGATCGGCGGGCAGCCGAGCGTTCCGCCAGCAGGTCTGGCAGTATTTGCTGATGTCTTGAACTGCTTTCGGGTTAGGTCCGGCATCGGCATGGGCGGAGCCGGCCGTCAGGGCGGTGCCGAGCAGCACGGCCGCCATCATGGCCCGCGGGCTCGCCGACTTCGGGACGAATCGTTTCATCGCTGCGCTTCTCCGGAGATTCCCGTTAAGGATTATACGGACCGGCAAGTGGGTTCTTATCGCCGCGAGGTTGAAAAAAAGCCAGGCCGCCTTTATCGCAATGAGTGATTAGCCGCGAGGCGGAGTCCGCGGAGCCGAGCGCGGTAAGTGGGAGAACCGCCATGAGTCGCCCCGTTCGCCGGGTCTTGCTATTTACCCTGGTTGTGCTGGTCGCCGGCGCGTTCGCCGCCTGGGCTTACCAAATCTTTTTTGCTGACCGGGTTCAAACGGAACCGGTTCGGATCGAGCTGGAGCGAAAAACCTTCGAGGGGATCGCGTTCGAGGTTGAATACAATGCGTTCGAAGGGATCAACCTTCGCATATCGAGCTGGCAAGATGTCATCCAGTTCGTTCGCGGCGACGAGGTGCTGGAATGCGATGCCGGGGCACTCTTCGTTAATGGCAACGATTTGCCGGACGTGAGGACCGGCGACGCGGTGCGCTGGAACCTGAGTGGGCCGCTCCTGATCAATGGACAACCGGCCGCCCCGCATCCCATTCAAACGACGAAGTTGGATGCGGCGGCGACGCCGTTCGAATGGATGCCGCTGCCGAGCGGGGCGCCGCGCGACACGCTCAGCGTGGCGTGGGTCGGCAAGAGCCGCCTGCTCGTCGCGGCACACGGCGACGGCGCCCTCCGCATCTGGGACGCGGATAAGGCCCGAGTCGTCCGAATGATCGTGCTCGATCCGCCGTCGCCCCGCCCCCCGACCGTCGGTCCGCCCTATCTCGGCCAGCGCGCCGCCGTGTCGCCGGACGGCCAAAGCATCGCCTCGCTCTTCTATCGGGGCAAAGTAATAACGCTGTCGAATGTCGCCGACGGGGCCAAGAAGGCCGAGTTTGCCGAACCGAACGGCAAACCAAATGAAGTGCTGTTCGCGGCCAACGACTGGCTGCTGGAAACCGACGGCGATCGCCTGCTCGCGCGGAAACTCGACGCAAAAGAGCCGATTCCACTGGGAACCGTCCACACGCAGATGAATCCGGCGCTGGCGTATTCGCCCAAGGGATCGCTGCTGGCGTGGAACGACGGTTCGGCGATTCACGGCGGCGTGGTGCACTTCAAGGACGCCCGGGCCGAGGTGGTCCCCATCGGCCGGACCATTGCCCCGGTGCGGGCCGAGGGATGCCTCGCGTTCTCGGCGGATGGCAACCTTCTCGCTGTCTTCAACGGCACGAACCGCCTGGCGCTTTACGATGCCAAAACTTTCGACCGAACGCGAGCATTGCACTGGCGCGGCACATTGCGCGACGAAGCAACAACGATCACTGCGCTGGCGTTTTCGCCGGACGGGTTGACTCTTGCCGTCGGGGCTGGAAAGACCCTGCGGCTTTACGATGTGCCGAGCGGCCGCGAACGCGCCTGGCTGCCTTGCGAACCGGTGCGTTCCTTGGCTTACTCCGCCGATGGCCGCACTCTCGCCGTCGGCGTGCGCTATGCCCCGGGCCTTGCCGTCTGGGACACCGCGGACCTGAAAGCGAAGTGACCTTGGATGAGCGGTCTCATTTGCTGCCCTCGCCGTCGGCCGGCTTCGCTTCGAGAAGAGCCATCGCCAGGGCTTGTTCCACCTCGCCGGCGCGGAACCCGAACGGCCCGCGGCCGCTCTTGTACGCCACCCGCCCCTTCGCATCGATGACGTACATTCGCCCCGGCATGCCGCTGTACAAGTTGCCGACGCGGTCGTCGACATCATCGATCAGCACCGGCATCGCCGGCCTCAACTTGGCGCAGAACCGTCCGGCCACTTGTGTTCGTTCCCCCAGCGTCCGCGGTTGCTTCACCGACACTCCGGCCCGTTCGTTCTGCTCCATCTTCCAGCCATCGGTGGGATGCGCCTCGCGGACGTAAACCATCAGGAAGCCGGCATCGTTCTTGAAGCGGCGGTGGATCGCTTCCAGTTCGGGGTAGAGCGCGCGGAATGGGCCGCAGGTGAAGTTGCCGAGTATGAGCACGGTCGGCCGCTTTCCAAGCATCGCCGAGAATGCGAGTTTCGTTTTGCCGTCCACTTCCGAGAGGGCGAAGTCGGGGGCCTTCGCGCCGAGCTTGGGGCCTTCGGCGAGGGAGCCGATTTCGTTGGCGAAGAAGCCGCGGAGGAGCACGGTGGTGGAAGGTGCATCCCCCGGCCTGAAGCCAGCGGGTCCGCGCGGAATCATCGCCTTGCGGAAGTCCTCGGCGGTGGCGAAGTCCTTGCTCCCGGCGACACGCTGGAAGAACGCCTCGAGTTCCTCGCGGGTCAGTTCGCCGTTGCTATCGCCGTCCATGCGGCGGAACAGCCGCGTGATGGCGGCCGATTGCTGCACGAAAGGGTTCTTGTTCGACCAGTCCAAATCGGACGGGTGAATGCGGCCATCGCCATCGCGATCGAGTTGGTCGAAGAGTTTCGCCGAACCCCGGAACTGTTTTTGGGAGATGGCTTCCACCCTGGCATCGAGGCCGCAGCGCTTGGCGAGCCACGCCCAGGTGTAGCGAGTCTCGGCGGGGCCGAACCAGCCGTTCGAGCCGTCCGCTTTCATGCCGCGGAGGATGGCGATGAGCATGGTGGCCGCCTCGGTGGGCTTGCCGGCGTAGTGCTTTTCGATCCAGTCGGCGGCCTTGGCGGCTTCCTTCTCGTCGGCCATCTTTTCAATGGCGAAGCCGGGCGGCAGCTTCGGCACGCCGGGAAGTTGGCTGAGGTCGCGGCGCGGCTCATCGGCAAACGCCGGCGCCGCAAGCAGCGATAACGACGCCATGAGAATGAAAGGGCGCATGGAGAAATCCCGGCTGGAAATGATGAAGCGGGAAACCGACATCAGTTTATCCGAGATTTAGCGGAAGTGAATAAAACGAAAAGCGGGAGGCCGTTCGTGGCCTCCCGTGGGGATTGCTTGCGGCGACTCGCCGAGTCAGTCGCTGGTCTTGGCTTTCGGCGTGGTCTTCGGCGGAAGCGGAGCCGGCGTCGGGCTCGGCATGGCGGTCGGCGGAGCGGCGATCGCGCCACCGGTGCCGCAGCACCCGCACGTGTTGGCGGGAGCGGCGTAGCTGCCGGTGCAGCCGTTGCCCTTGTGCTTGTGGCCAAGGAACCCGCCGCGGCTGCCGTTGCAGCCGCCGCCATTGCAGTTGCCGCGGTTGCGCATGCCGAGGAAGCCGCCGCGGCTGCCGTGGCAGTTGGAGGCGCCTGCGTAGCTGCCGTTGCAACCCGCATAAGCTCCGCCCGTGCAGTTACCCTTGTGCTTGCCGAACGCGGCGGTGTCCCCCGAGGGAAGCATCGCGGCCATCAACACCATGCTGTACATCTTGTAAGAACCTCCCGTGTGATGGAACTGTGACCCTGGAAACGAATGCTTGCGACCGCCCCGAGTCAGTCCATCGACAGAGAAGGCAATCGGTCAAAGCCGGCACAATCCGAACTCGCACGTCTGATAATCTGGCGAAGATGGGTATTCTGCTGAATCTTCGCCGTCCTCGCAGTGGAATCTAAGGGAGCTGGGTAGCCTCGTCAACGGTAAAATGGCGTAGATTGGAGAAGTGGCTAAGGACGAGCCGATACCTTCGGACCGGGCTCGGGAATCGCGCCAACGACGCGTGCCGCCGCCGCGTTGGTTAAAATGGATGCAATCGTCCGATTTAGATTAACCACGGAGGCACAAAGACACAGAGAAGAGAGTTCATTTTTGTCTTTCTCTGTGCCTCTGTGGTTAGTTTCTTCGAATCGATCTCTTCGAGAACCGTCATGGACCGGACCGCCGATCTGCCCGTCGTTCCTCCCATCGCTCTCGCGACCACCCACAAAGCGGCCTATGCGGGCTTGGCCCTGGCCAGCGCCGCCGCGTTGCTTGGCCTCCTTGCCGCCGCCGTCGATGTGCCGCCCTTCATCAACACCATTCGGTTGTTCCTCGTGCTGGTCGGATCGATCACCGCGGGGTTCGCCGTCTCCTTCCGCCCGGAGCGGTGGCAGGTCTGGCTGCTCGGCGCCGCTACGGGTCTTCTTTGCGTCTTCGGCCTGCCGGCCCATTGGGATTCCTTCCGGCTGCTCTTCACCGTGCTCGCCAGCATCGCCCTGCTGCGCACCGGCTTGCTCGTGCTCTCGCCCGGCAAGCGCCTCGCCCTGATTTCCGCGTTCATCCTGTTCCACTTCGGCGGCATCCTGATGGCCGTCACGGCCCCGTATCCGTACCCCTGGCTCGTCGATCAACTATTCCGCCGCGTTTACGAGCCCTACCTGCAGTTCGCGTATCTGCGGAACGCTTATCACTTCTATTCCCCGGAACCGGGGCCGGCCGCCATCATGGCCTGCCTCATCGAAACCGAGGACGGCGAGGAAGTGGGGGCCGATGGCATCAAGCGGAAGAAGTATCGCCGCGAGTGGGTGGTCACGCCGCGGCGGCCGGAACACATCAAGGATCCGCTTGGGGTCACCTACTTCCGCCGGCTCTCGCTGACGGACGGCATCTCGCACCGCGACGCCCGCAACGGCGAAGCCTTCGAACGCACCGAGATTTTCGAGCGCCGCCAGCACGTCGCCATGCCCGGCCACAATCCCTTGATCCCGCTGCACCCCAACGAGCCGAGCAGCCAACAGTTCCTGCTGCCGGACGGCACGATCGTCCGTTTCGTGCTGCCGTCGTATGCCCAGCACATGCTGATGGAACTTCCCAAGAAGGACCGCGGCAAGAGCACGGTGAAGATTTACCGGCTGGAGCACCGCACGCTTTCTGTCGGCGGGTTCATCGGCTTGAACAACAACCGCCTGCCCGGCGACCCGTATTACCCGACCACGTACTATCCGTACTTCCTCGGCGAGTTCGGTTTCGTCCGCAAGGACGCGAACGACCCGAACTCGCCCCTCGAAGTGCGCCTCCTCGACCCGCGCGCCGAGATGCTCTACTGGCTGGTGCCGATCGTGCCGAAGCCGGGCGGCGCCGGCCTGGGCGATAAGAACTGGAAGGATTTCGACGATTATCTGTCGGTTCACGCCGGCCTCAAGTTCGACTGGAGCAAGCTGCGATGAGCATGACGCCCTCGACCGAACGCGCATACGTTCAGCGCTGGCGCGAGTTCTGGTTCGCGCCCGGCGACCCCACCACGCTCGGCTTCATCCGGATCGTGACCGGCCTGCTCGTGCTTTATACCCACCTGGCCTACAGCGTCGATTTGCAAGAATTCTTCGGTAAGTACGGCTGGTACGGCACGCAGTACATCGATCGCGAGCGGCACGAATACCCGCGCTCGTATTCGTCGTTCTGGGACTGGGACGAATCGAAGGAGGCGCGGGCGAGCACGCCGGACTTCCCGCATCGCCGGGCCGCCGTGATCCAGTTCATCCGCGACTTGCCGAAGGGGCGCACCGAGCGCGAACGCGCTGTGCACTACCTATGGCGCGTTGGCCAGGAATCGAATGCCTATGCGAGTTATCAGGAGTTGAGCCTGGTGCTGCGCCTCAAGGCCGAGTCCGCCACCGATGCCGACCGCGAAGCGATTCTGATGGGATTGACGCAGAAGAAACAATGGTATGCGTTTCGTCAGGGCGGTCCGCTGCAGTTCGCCGACAAGAAGCCGGCCACGGGCAACTCGGAACTGATGTTCCCGGAACTGATGCTGGCGGCTCCCATCGATACCCGCCTCGCCCTCGCCGACGATCTCCGCGCCTTGGTCAAGGTGCTTCCCGCCGACCCGACCGAAGCCAAGTACGTCGTCAACCACTTGATGGAACTGGATCAGGGGCATCGCCAGGCCTTCGTGGAATTCCTGATTAACCTGCCGGACGATGCGCCGGAACGAACCGCGATGATCGACTACCTCGATCGCTGGAACAACGACCCCAGCAAACTCGATCGCCGCGGCCATCCCATCGTCTCGGTCTGGTTCCACGTCACCAATCCCCGGGAAATGGCGATCGTCCATGCCGCCGTGCTGGTCATCATCGCTCTGTTCACCATCGGTTTCTGCACGCGCGTGACCTCCGTGCTCACCTGGATCGCGGTGGTCGGCTACATCCACCGCACCAACCAGGTGCTGTTCGGCATGGACACGATGATGAACATCCTGCTCATCTACCTGATGATCGGGAATAGCGGGGCGGCGCTCTCCGTGGATCGGTTGATCGCTCGGTATCGCGCCGTCCGCGCGAGCCTGCGCCGCTCGGGAACCATCGACGAACCGACCCGCGCTTTCCTCGCCGGCGCCCCGCTCTCTTCCGGAGCGAACTTCGGCGTCCGCCTCATCCAGGTCCATTTCTGCTTCATCTACCTTGCCTCCGGCTGTTCCAAACTGCTCGGGCAGGCCTGGTGGAACGGCACCGCCATCTGGGACGTGATGATCAACCCCGAGTTCACCCTGCTGCGCTACCCCTGGTTCGAAAACGCCATGCGCTGGATGGTCGGCAATGAACTATTCGGCAAGCCGCTTTACTTTATCTCGATCACGCTCGGCGTCTGGTTCACCTGGGGCCTCGAAATCAGCCTCCCGTTCCTGGTGTGGACGCGGTTGCGGTCCGTCATGCTCTGGCTGGCGGTGCTCCTTCATGCCGGCATCGGCGTCTTGATGGGATTGAACCTGTTCGAACTGTTGATGATGACGATGCTCCTTGTTTACATCCCGCCGGGTGTGATCCGCGATCGCTTCCGCGGCACGCCGAGCGCGACGAAGTTGCTTTACCGCTTCGCGTCCGCCGACGGGAAGCAATCGCGGGCCGCGGCCATCGTGGCGGCATTCGATATCGACGATCAGGTGAAGGTGGAAGCGGCGAAGAGCGCGAGCCAACCGACGAGCGGCGAACTGTTTGGCTCGCTGCGGCTTTTGCGGCCGCTCCGCTTCTTACTCTACATTCCGGGGATTTCGGGCATGGCGAGCCGGTGCATTAGCCCGGCGAACGAGGTGAAAAGCGGCGTTCCCAAGTCCGGCCCGCCGGCCCCCGCCGCCGCCAGCTGAGATTTGCCGCGACCCAACGGGGAGCGCGCTCTTTCTTGGTGGCACAGGCATTCTTGCCTGTGCCGAGCTCTTGCACAGGCAGGAATGCCTGGGCTACCCAACTACTTCGACAGGTGTTGCTTGATCGCCGGCCAGAACTCCGAATCGTCGGCGAGGCCGAGCGACTTCGCGCGAATCTTGGCCACGTCGTTGCTTTCCAGATCGACCGATTTAAAGTGCAAATACCAGAGCGCCGCCGCCCGCGTGCCATCATCGTCGAACGCATACACTGGCTGGGCGCTCTTCTCGGCGATCGCCTTATTCAACTGTTCGTAAGCGGCGGTCAGTTTCTCCGGCGTGGTTTCGATGGCCGTGAAGGTGAAGCCGCGGGCATCGGCGAGATCGCGAACGGCCGCCACATCCGCCCCAGGCGCGTACAGGAACACCACCGACTTGTAGCCATCCTTCTTGAGCGTTTCGAAGCCGTCGAGTGCCGGCTTGCGGCCCGTGGCCACGCCTTCCTTGATTTGCGTGAACCCCGGCAACCCGTTGGATGTACCGGCCGCGGCCGTGGCTTCCGGCTTGGAGACAGGCGGTTCCGCGGTGGTCGCTTTCACCGGCCCGCCGAGAACGCCATCGGCCGGCTTACTGGAAGAAGTGCTGCCAGGAGCGATCGGATCGGGCAAGAGCAGTTCCTGCGGCGGGCGGCCGCTCGTGCTCGGCGTCAGGGCCGGGGGCGGCAAACTTCCCGAGTCGCCGGGAGTGATCGGCACGCCGGCCGGCGGAATGGTCGAGCCGGGACCGACCGGCGCGAACGGACGGATCGGCGGCAACGTGCCGTCGTTGCGGCAGCACTTGTGCCTACATCCCGCGATTCCCAGAGCCGTTCCACAGGCGAGAACCGCAAGCAACTTTCTCGTACGCAACATGGCCATTTCCTCCGCGCTATCGGCGCAATCCGACGAGGAATTCTAGGATGGGGAAAATGCCGTTCGCGCGGACTTGAGGGAATCCGTTGAAAAAGCGGGAGTTTTTCGCGCCAGTCGTGAGGGTCGCGCCGACTCTACCGGTCGGGTAATCTAGGTTAGCCGCGAGGCACATCCGAGCGCTCTAATAGAATGTGGCCCATGCAACGCAATCTCGCCTGGATCGATCGGCTCGCGAAACTCTACACGCCCGTCGTGGCCGACGTGCTCGATCGCATCGGCTTCCGCAACCAGAGCCTGGCGGGGCGGATTCGACCGCTGTGGCCGGAAGCGAAGGCGGCCGGCTTCGCATTGACCGTCCACACGGTGCCCGCGCGGGATATCGATCCCAAGCATCCGTATGCCGGCGAACTCGCCGCCGTCGATTCCCTTGAGCCCGGCGACATGCTCGTCGTCTCGGAGTCGGCGTGCAGCTTCTGGGGCGAGTTGCTTTCCACGGCCGCCAAGTATCGCGGTTGCCGCGGCGTCGTCCTCGACGGCCCCACGCGCGATTCCGGCGCCATTCTTTCCATGCTCTTCCCCGTCTTTCACGTCGGCTTCCACCCCGCGGATAGCCTCGGCCGTCTCGACGTGGTCGCGAGCAATGTTCCCATTTCGTGCGGCGGCGTGCTGGTCCATCCCGGCGACTTGATCCTTGCCGACCGCGATGGCGTCGTGGCCATTCCGGCGAGCGCCGCGGAGGAAACGCTACGGCTGGCCGAAGAGAAGGTGAGCGGCGAGAACCTCGTCCGCAAGGCCCTGGCCGAAGGCATGACGACCACCGAGGCCTTCGCCAAGTTTGGAATCCTGTAGATTAGCCGCGACCCCACGGGGAGTGCGCAACGAACGCGCTTTTAACCGATTGACGGCAACAAGGCCCCTCGTGGTAATGGGCAGTTGGAGTTCCGCATTCATCAGGAGGAGCAGTCATGCTCCGCCGATTCGCCTGGCCGATGCTGCTTGTACTCATCCTGGCGCCGGCTTCGCAAAGCCAGGACAACGCCGCTGGCCGCCGATCCGGAAATCGACCTGGCCGTGCTCCGCGTCGGCAAACTGAAGAGCATGCCGAAGCCGATCGGTGGCAATGGCCGACAGGTGGTTGGCGCCTTCGGGCGCACCCACGACTGGTGCATGAGTGCGATCGGTTTGATGTATCCGGGCGATCCGTCTCAACCGAAGGCGCCGGCACCGATGCCGATGGTCGTGCCGCCGCAATCCGCGCCGGCCGTTACCGTCCCTTCTCCGGTGCCGCCCGATACAACGTCGCAACCGCATCGATCGCGACGGCAAGCTCACCGTGCTCACCGACAACTTCGACGGCAAGAAGTACAACCAACCAAACGACCTGACCATCGACTCGAAGGGCCGCATTTACTTCTCCGATCCGCGCTACGGCCCGCGCGACGACATGCAACTCCGCGACGCCGGTGGTAAGACCATTGAGGGCGTCTATCGCATCGACCCGGATGGGAAAGTGAGCCGCGTCATTGGCCGCGAGGTGGAGCGGGCCAACGGCGTGCTCGTTTCCGCGGACAACAAGTATCTCTTCGTGGCCGACAATAACAACGACGTGGGCGGCGCCCGCAAACTGTATCGCTTCGACCTGAACGCCGACGGCACGGTGAATCCGAAGAGCCAAAAGATGCTGCACGACTGGGGCAAAGGGCGCGGACCGGATGGTCTGAAACAAGATGAAGACGGCCGGCTCTACGTCGCGGGAGGGTTGAACAAACCGAACCCGCCTACCGAGCCGGCCACCGATGTCAAAGGCGGCATTTACGTCATCGATCCGGCGAGCGGGAAATTGCTGGCCTTCCAGGGCGTGCCGACCGACGAGGTGACGAACTGTGCGTTCGGCGGCGCGGACCTGAAAACCCTCTACATCACGGGCGGCGGCACCTTGTATAGCATCCGCACCACGACGCCGGGCCGCGTCCTCTGGCCCAAGCAGTAGAAGCGGACGGGTGCAGCAAGATTCGCTGGGGGTGGGGGATGCTTCTGGGTGGCACCGGCTTCCAGCCGGTGCGTCTTTACTTGCACCGGCTGGAAGCCGGTGCCACCCAAGAATCGTCGATGATTATTGCACTCCCCCAGAGATTATTGCTGCACCCAAGCGGACAGCCCGAATAAAATCGATACGCATCCGCGGCGGGGCATGGTACACTTGCCGTAGTTCCGAGGCCGACTCGATGCTGCGGATTCTTGGCCACTCATCCCCGCTCTGCCACGGCATGACTCGCCGCGACCTGCTGCGGGCCGGGTCGCTGGCATTGCTCGCGGGCGCCGGAAGAACCTCCGCCAAGGCGCCGCAGCACGCGGCGGCCAGGGCCGTCATTCTGCTCGATCTCTTCGGCGGCCCGTCGCACATCGATACTTTCGACCCGAAGCCGGACGCACCCGACGGCATTCGCGGCGAGTTCAAGACCATTCCCACGACCCTGCCGGGCATCCGCGTTTGCGAACACCTTCCGCTCCTCGCCCGCCGGCTCAATAAACTGGCCGTCGTTCGCACCGTGTCTCACAAATACAACTCGCACAACCCGTACGGCGTGATGACCGGCTTCGACGGCGGCCACGACCAGACCGATTACTTTTCGAAGCCGACGAACCACCCGAGCGTGCCGAGCGTTTGCCAGTATTTCGGGGTCGGCCGCGGCACGGAGTTGCCGGGCTACGTGATGCTGCCGGCGCTGCCGGGCTACAGCCAGGGGCTGCACCGCGCCGGGCCGTATGGCGGCTACCTCGGGCCAAAGTGGGATCCCGTGTTCAGCACCGCCGACGCCACTTCCGGCGGTTCCACCGATTCGGACAAGAACTTCTACAACCCGGACGTGAAGATCAAGGGCGAGCCGCGCCTGCCTCGGCTCGAAGGGAACATCACGCTCGACGCTCTCCACACCCGGCGAACACTCGTCGAGCAACTGGAGGAACAAGCGGCGCATCATGGCGTGTCGGGCAGCGGCCTGCGCCGCGACGCCGCCTTCGATCTGCTCCTTTCGCCCAGGGCGAAAACGGCCTTCGATCTCTCCCGCGAGCCGCTCAAGCTCCGCGAGCGCTACGGCGACGACCTCTTCGGTTCCAGCGTGCTGCTGGCTCGCCGCCTCGTCGAGAGCGGCGTCACCTTCGTCACCATTCACACTGAGGCCAAACCGAACGGCCACTGGGATACGCACGAGAACAACTTCGCCATGCTAAAGCGGTTGCTGCTGCCGTTCCTGGATCGGGCGGTGGCGGCGCTGGTCGACGATCTCGCCGATCGCGGGCTGTTGGAATCGACGTTGGTCGTTGTGACGGGGGACATGGGGCGAAGTCCGCGGGTGAACGGCAAGGCGGGCCGCGATCACTGGCCGCAATGTGGCTTCGCGCTCTTCGCCGGCGGCGGCACCCGACCCGGCGTCGTCCACGGCGCCACGGACAAGATCGCGGCTTTCCCGGCCGATCATCCCGTTTCGGCCGGCGACCTCGTCGCCACGGTTTATCGGCAAATCGGCGTCAACCCCGAATTGACGGTCCCGGATCACACGGGCCGCCCGACGCACATTTCGCACGGCGGCCGCCCCATCGCCGCGATTCTCGCGTAAGCGCTTCGCGCTCGGCTCCGCCTCGCGGCTAATCGGTGATGCCCCTATGATGCCGTTATGACGCGAATCGTGGTTGCATTGGTGGTTCTCATCGCGCTCGCCGATTCCGTGCGGGCCGGGCTCTACTATTCCGGCGAGAAGATTGCCCCGTTGCCGAGCAAGTGGAGCGGCTTCCTCGTCGATCACCGGTCGCTGCGCATGGCCGGAATCGCCCGGCCCAAGGGCGGCCAGCAAGCCCCCTTGCGCGAGATGTACCTGGCCGCCGCGAAACGGCTCGAAGAGCGCGCCAAGCGGCAAGCGCTCACCGCCGAGGAATCCGCCGACCTCGGGGCGCTTTACATTCGCCTCGGCCAATCCGATAAGGCCGTCGAAGTGCTCCGAGCCGCGGCGCGGCGATTCTCCAACAACTTCCATGTTGCAGCTAACCTTGGCACGGCGTGGCAACTCTCCGGCGACCTCGAACAGGCCGCCGCCGCGCTCGACGATGCCGTTCGCCTTGCCCCGGCGCCATCCAGGCGATTCGAGGAACACCACGCCAAGTTATTGCGGTTGCGGCTCAAGGAAGGCAAGGCCGCCGCCAAGCCGGAATCTGTCGATGATCTGTTCGGCGTGCGCTTCGTCGGCGAATCGGGGAAGCCGGAAGCGGGGCGGATCGCAGCGAAGGAATTCAAAAAGCTGCCGGCGGATGCCGCGGCCATCGTGCAGTTTTTGGCCCTTTCGCTGCCCGCCGATGGCCGCCTGCTCTGGCAACTCGCCGAAATCGCCAACGCCCACGGCGACGTGCGCACCGCGGCCGCCATTCTCGATGGCTGCGTAACCGAGTTCGCAATGGCATCGGCGGACCTTCGCGCTCGCCGGCAACTCTATCGCGCCGCGACCGAGGCCTTCGCCAAATCGCCGACGAGCGAGCGGCACAAGGGAACCTTCGCCGCCCGTTCGCCGCGGCCACTCGTCCGCAAGTTCGATGCCTCCAAGCTGCCGCCCATTCGTTCGGATGGTCCGAACCCGTTGCCGTGGGGGTTGATGGCCGGGACGACGGTCGATGCCGAAGCGAGGCCGATGTTTCCCGAGCATCTCAGCAAGCTCGACGGCAAGACGGTCGCCATCGTCGGGTTCATTCAGCCACTCGGCGACGCCAAGGAATTCCGCGGCTTTTTATTGTTGGAATATCCGATCGGTTGCTGGTTCTGCGAGACGCCGGAGCCGACGGGCCTGATAAGCGTGGAATTGGCTGCGGGGACAAAGGCGTCGGCCCGCCGCGGACCGGTGAAGGTGACTGGCGTACTCGAACTCAACCGCGACAACCCCGAGGATTTCTTGTTTCGCTTGAAGGATGCGAAGCTCGGCGAAGTGGAATAACCCTATTTTCGTTCCGAGTTCACCGACGCGATAACCTGGGCGATGATCTGCTTCACCTCGTCGTCGGTCGGGCCGCTTTCCGCCTTGAACGTCCACCGCTTGGCGATTCGGAAGTGGTTGTACACGACCACCGTGACCTCATCGGTCTCGGCGATTCCCCACGACTTGGCGGCCGTGGACGCGGCCGGGGCCAACCCGAACACCACGTTCGGCGCCTTGATCCCGCCGGCTAAATCGCGAATCTCCCCGGCATAAACGTCGCGTTTTTCGTCGTCGGGGTACTCGGCATCGAGGTCGAGCGTCGTTTGCGTCTTGTCCGGATTGGTAACGACGACCGATTTCGGCATCCCTTCGACTTTCAAGAAGATGGCGAAGGCGCCCAGCTTGGCGCCGCGATAATCAGGCATTTGCAAGAGTTTGTTCAGTTCGGTGGCCAGCTTGCCGACTCCGCCGGTCGGCGTCAGCTTCTTGGCGTCTTCCCGGATGAAAATGGCCGCGACCGGGTTGAGCCCGTTCTCGCAAACCAGACAGTGCATCTTGTTGGTGCGGTCCTTGGGGTCGCGGTCGTCCGGGTTTGTGGAGCCGGCGACTTTCGGCGGGTAGCGATCGTCCACCACGATGTAAGATCGGAACGGCCCCGGCAGCAGCTCGCCCGACTTCGGGACCTTGGGCTCTTGGCCCGCGGCAACCGACAGACAGAGCGCCACTAATCCGACGCTTCCCAGGCGCTTCATGACAAAACTCCCACGATACTTCTTTAGGCCTGTTCTCGATGTTATCCGCGGTTATCTCTATTAAGCTGACGGGTCGGCGCGGCGGCGTCAAGGGACGGTGCAACTTGCGCCTTGCCCCTGGCCGGGGCGACCCGTTAGGATCGATAAGGAAGAAACACGTCGCCGCATTAACCGGAGAATCGCTCCATGAGCGTGGAACTGCGCTGCCCGGATTGTCGCGCCAAGCTGCGTTTGCCGGAAGAACCGGAACCGGGCTCGGAGGTGGAATGCCCGGAGTGCAACGCCATTTTTCCCGCCCCGGACCTGGAAACGGGCGATACTCCGGACGCCCGGCCCAAGAAGAAGGCCAAGGGCGGCGACGGCAAACCCACGGAAGCCAAACCGAAAGCAGGAGCCAAGGGCAAGGACAAGACGCCGCGCAAGCGCAAGGCCAAGAAGAAGGAAACCAACACCACGGCGCTGATTGCCGTGATTCTCGGCGCCGTCGTCCTCCTCATCGGCATCGTCGTCTTGCTGGCGTGGTGGTTCACGCGCAAGCCGGCCTCGTACGAGATGATGAAGTACCTGCCCGCGGATTCCAACCAGGCCGTCGGCGTGAACGTCGGCCACCTCTACAAGTACGGCGAGTTCGTGAAGAAGGTCGAACCGTCGTATCGGGATCTCGGATTCTTTAAGGCCCTGGAAGCCGTGGGCACGGCGATGAATTCGAACGTCGCGGCCTTTGCCGATTACACCGTGGAGGGGTGGGGCAAATCCGGGGCGGCCCTCGTCATTCGCACCAAGCAGGAGTTCGACCCGGAGATTCTCAAGAAACTGCCCGGGGCGCAGGCCGGGCAATCCGGAGGCAGCACGTTTTACTCCATCAGCGGGATTCCCAAGCTGTTCGGAGGCAATCCGCTCAAGGCCTTCGCGCCCAACAACCGCATGATCGTCCTCTGCGAGTACAACATTGCCGGCGGCACATTCTCGCAAATGATGGCCGGCAACCCGGAGGGCGACATCCTGCCCAAGCGGCTCGGAGCGCTCGGCAAGCAAGTCACCCGCGGCACCTTCTGGCAGTTCCGCGTCCTCGATAGTTCGAACCGCTGGCAGGAACCGACCACGTCCAAGGATCAATCGGGCGGCGACTTCATGCGGTTCGCGGCGACTAGCACGGCCAAGGGGGCCGGCGAAGGGTTCAAGGCCAGCCTCGGCTCCCGCGCCGTCCGCTTCGAATACGTCCTCTGGTTCGAAAACTCCGACATCGCCTCCGAACTTTACAAGGCGTCGAAGACCAACGAGATTCACAAGGCGATCGACGATTCGTCGCTCGACCCGCCGAAGTGGTGGAAGGAATTCGCCGAGCGGATCATCGGCAACAAGAAGGTGGCCGGCGAACTGATGATGAACCTCGGCGCCAAGGCTTCCGGCGATCTGTTCATAATCAAGTCGGAGTGCGAAACGATCGTGCTCCTCGAAGCGTTGAGCGGCCTCATCCAGAAGATGACGGGTCAGACGAACTACGGCCCGCCGCCGGCTCCTCCCGGCGGTGGGGGCGGTGGAGGCGGCGGCGCCAACATGCCGATGCCGGGCCCGATGCGATGATTGGGCGGATCGCCCTACTTCCTGGCGGCAAGCATCTTTCGCAAATGCACGAGCGCCGCGCTGCGATAGGGATCCTTGGCCGGGTCGTCGAATGGCAAGGCTGCGTTGCTCTCCGCCGGCCGCAGCACCTGTTCCTCCGCCCACATGCGCAGTTGCTTCGACACCGCCAAAGTCACGGGGACTTCCAAGCCCGGATCGGGCTTAACGCCCCAGTCATCGGTCGGCTTGCTGTTGGTCAGCTTGCCGCGCGGTTTGCCGTTGGCCCGCAGCGTCGCTCCCGTCGTCACCTTGAACTGCAATTGCCCGAAGCCGATGTCCATGGCGTTCTGGATGGACGCGCGACCGACCGTGCGCTGACCCATGATAGTGGCACGCCGGTTGTCTTGCAGCGCCGCCGCGATCATCTCGCCGCCGCCCGTCGTCTCCGAACCGACCAGCACGAGCAGCGGCAACTTGGAGAACTTGCCGGCCGTCGGCCCACTGGCGCGATAGAGGTCCGGCAATGGCGGTGGGCCGAGGAACCCAGGCTGCGGATTAAACCCCGGCGGCGCGGCAGGCGGTAATGGCCGACCGCCGCGAAACACTCGCGAACTCACCTGGGCAATCACGTCGTTCGGCCTCAAGAACAGACCGGCGATCTCCGTGCCCGGCGTCACATATCCGCCGGGGCACCAGCGCAAATCGAGAATCAGCGCCCGGCAACCGGCCTTCGTCAAGTCATCAAGCATCTCTTCTACTTTCCGCTCGGTTCCCTGCTCGATCGGGCCGATGCGGAGGTAGCCGATCTTGTATTCGCGATCGAGCAGGCAATCCCACTTGGATTCGGCGACGCGAATGACGCCGGCGACGGACTCGGGCATGTAACCCTGCGTTTCCAGAGTGAGGTTGATCGCCTGATCCTGACCTGTTCGTTTGAACTGGAAGCTGCGTTTGATCGGCCGCGGCCGCCCCGTGTTCGGGTCGAACCCCACGTTCGAAGGATAAGCGAACTGCGCGAACATTCGGTTGGCGTTGGCGGCGGTGATCGCGAGGTCGGCGAGGTGAGTGATGGTGTCGCCGGGTTTGACGCCGGCGCGCTGGGCCGGGCTGCCGGGAATGACGCGGTGGACGCGCCAGGGGAAGGCGGCCGGCGACGGAACGGCGTCGACCTTGGGTAAGGGCCCGAAGCTGCCCGTCGATGGAATCAGCCCGAGGGCCATGCCGCGTTCCATGCGATAGATGTTCCAGCGCTGCCCGCGAACGCCTTCCAGTTCCAGCCCGAGGCCGAAATCCATGTCGATGGAGACGTAAGTGTTGACGCGCGGGCTGGCAAGGCCGCTGATGGAATCGGTGGCGTGCTTGAACCCGTTGACGGCGGCGAAGAGCGACCGCGGGCCGCTGAGTGCGGGGACGTTGCCGAGCCGCACGCGCGCCTCGGCGAGGTGGTTCATGAGGTCGCCGCTGGTGACCGCCCGGTTCACCGCCTGCAGCGTCTCGTCGGGCAGTTTGACACCCGCGGTTTCGTACAGACCGCGGATTGCCCCGGCCATGTATTCCTTCATTTCCACTTCCCGAACGTACATCCGCTGCACGTTCTGGGCGGCGTTGTAAACAATGAAAGCGAATTGTGTGGCCTGGTTGCGATCGATGGCGGTCGGCGTTGGCGGCGTCGGCGGAACGGGAACCGGCGCCGCGGCCGCCATCGAAAGAAGCAAGAGTCCCGCCGCAATTCCCATGATCCATCCTCCGGCAATGATTCCAGTTTCCCCGGAGCGGGGCCGATTTGCAAGCCGCTGACGATGCCGCATGACGAGGAGCACTCCGTGCGGGTAAGCGGCTGGAAAGTGGGGGGTTTTTTATCCGCCAAGCAGATCGAGCCGAATTCATCGTTCTTGAGTCAAATCGGAACCGCCAGTCAAGCCGATCCCGGCCGTAAATGGCCGCTGACAAAATCCCCACTGCGGAAATCCTCGATCTTTTCGCGGCAATAAAAATTGGAGGCCGCTTTTCTTTTTTTCGAGGCACTCGCGCATTCGCCGTAAGTGCCA
>Ga0134125_10002114_pt1 | contig 23801 bp, 15 predicted proteins | sample KB31751_FD_96464 | JGI IMG/M metagenome (GOLD analysis project Ga0134125, IMG submission 96464) | Terrestrial soil microbial communities with excess Nitrogen fertilizer from Kellogg Biological Station, Michigan, USA - KB3-175-1 | ecosystem: Environmental > Terrestrial > Soil > Unclassified ...
ACCTGCGACCGCGACGGGTGGCGCAACTTGGACATCGTCTTGGATTCGATCTGGCGGATGCGTTCACGCGTCACGCCGTAGACCTTGCCGATTTCGTCTAAGGTCTTCGGCTGGCCATCGGTCAGCCCGAAGCGCATTGCAACCACGCCGGCCTCGCGTTCGGACAACGTGTCGAGCACGGAATGCAGCTGCTCTTGCAGCAGCGTGAAGCTCACCGCGTCGGCGGGGACGACGGCCTCGGAATCCTCGATCAAGTCGCCGAACTCCGAGTCGCCGTCCTCCCCCAGCGGCGTGTGCAGCGAAATCGGCTCGCGGCCGTATTTCTGGACCTCCACGACCTTCTCGGGCGTCATGTCCAGTTCCTTGGCCAGCTCGTCGGGAGTCGGCTCACGCCCCAGGTCCTGGAGCATCTGCCGCTGGACACGCGCGAGCTTGTTGATGACCTCGACCATGTGAACCGGGATGCGGATGGTCCGGGCCTGGTCGGCCATGGCCCGGGTGATGGCCTGGCGGATCCACCAGGTCGCGTAGGTGGAGAACTTGAAGCCCTTCGTGTAATCGAACTTCTCGACGGCACGGATCAGGCCCAGGTTTCCTTCCTGGATCAGGTCCAGGAAGAGCATGCCGCGACCGGTGTAGCGCTTCGCTAGCGACACCACGAGGCGCAGGTTGGCCTCGAGCAGGTGGTTCTTGGCGATCTTGCCATCATGGACGACCTGCTCCAGATCCCAACGCAGCCGCTTGGGAAGGTCGTCGCCAGCCTTGAGCTTTTCAGTGGCGTAGAGGCCGGCTTCGATCCGCAGCGCGAGGTCGACTTCCTGCTCGGCATTGAGCAGGGCGACTTTGCCGATCTGCTTCAGATAGTCCTTGACGGGGTCGGCCGTGGCACCGGCGACGAGGACCTGCTGCTGCGGGGCATCGTCGTCGTCGCTGGTGATGATGAAGCCGCGTGCTTCGTCCTCCGGAGCCGCCGGATCAGCGGGGGCACCTGATTTCTCGGACTCCGGCCTGGCTGCAGCCTCAGTGTCCTCGTCCAGTTCCGCGACGGTCACGTCGTCGTTCGACGAGGCATCGGGTCCGGCCTCGGAGGCCTTTTTCGCCTTGTTGTTGGCCCGCGTCTGGGCGGCCTTTTGCTGCGGCGTCAACTCGTCCGTCTCATCGGCTGTATCCACTGCGCCCGCTGCGGAAGCGGGCTTCTTGCCCCGGCTGCTGGTGGCCTTGGAGCTTGACTTGGAAGCTGGCACGAATAACCTTTCTCACGGATCGACCGCGGCGCCACCTGACGGGTAACACCACTATGACCCTGTCAAGTCCGGGTTCCGCCACACGACGGATCCGAATGAAGGGTCTAGGTTTCCAACGCCTCCATTCGGCCCTTTGTTCCCGGATCCACGCATGGATCCCGGGCGAGGCGCGGGATAGCGCCTCCAAGGGACACGGACCCAACCGGGTCTGCGACATCCAGTGTCTCACGTTTCGCGGCCATCACCGTCATTGGTCACGCTTCAATTCACTGGGTCCATGCCGTCTCCCGTTTCGTCGCCCAGCGGGGAAGCCGACCGCGGGCCAGGAATGCATCCAGCAGCGAGGCCAACCGGTAGTGCGGATCCTCGGTGCGGCAGGTCGTGATGAGCGCGTGTGCCCCGCTGCTATGGCCCTTGGCCCACTCGATCCACGCGAGGATGCACAGGAGCGCGCACCGGTCCGTGCCCCGGGCTGCTGGCAGCACCCCGCGACCGACGGTCCACAACCGTTCGAGAGTCGTCCAGTGCGGTGCCCGATCGGAGGTCCCCAGCATGAATTCCCCGAGTTCCCGCAGTTGGGCCGCCGAACCAGCGTGGCGCAATTGGCCGACCAGGGCGTTGCGGGCCTCTTCCGTCGAGGCGCCGGCGGCAAAGGGCAGCGCATCCCGGACGATCTGCACCTGCAGGGCGGCCAGCAAGGCCCCGGTGTCCGCCGGGTTCGCGCGCAATCGGTGCAACAGGTCCTCCGGGTCCTGGTCCAGTGCCAGGCACCACCGTTCCAAGCCCCGGATCGTGTCCCGCCATCCGGATCCGGCGGCAGCTTGGGCCTCGACGACTGCACGCACGGCTTCCACTCCCGGCCACTCCGTGCTGGTGTTTCCATCCCAAAGTTCCGCCAGCGGGCTGGAACCACGGACCACCATGCCCAAATTGGCCTCCGATAAGGCCACCGATTCCAGGGGCCGTCCCCCGGGCGGGCAGCAGGCGGACTCCGAGCAGAAATAGGACCACCAGCGCTCGCTGCCCACCACCCATGCGTCGGCGATGCGGTAGCCGCTGCGCTGGAGCTGGGTGGCCACGACCTCGATGAAGTCCTGGTACGGCAGGCCCTCCCCCGGGTGGGCTCCCGGTTCCGAATAGAGGACCAGGCACGCGCCGTCCGCCTCGGGCACCGCACGCATGTAGTCCACGACGTGGCGGGCCAACCGGCGGGAAGTGGCCGGGGCGACGTCGGGAGTGGGGAGGTCCACGCGCAACGTCGCCTCGAGGGCGCAGTCCCGCATGATCAGCACGACCAGGCTGTCCCTTGGGTGGAAGCCGAGCATGTGCGGCACCAGGGAAATGACACCCTCGGCATTGGTGACTGATAGTTGGCCCTGTGAGCTGTCCATGCCCCCACACTGGTCCCTGGTCCGGGGTGGTGGCGGTCCCGTCCATCGGCTTGTGGACCGCGGCCGCCCGGATCCACCGGGTGCAGCGAGGTGAGGGGCTCGTCGGCGCCGAGGTCCCGGCGCCTCAGATGCCCGGCCGTCCGTCCCGGCGCCAGCGGCGCTCGGCGATGGCCTGGAGGAGGGGTACGACGACCACGCCGGTCTCGGCAAGATTCGACCGGGCCTTGCGCCGTGTCGTGATGATGCCCACCGCTCCGAGGGCCAGGGGAATGAACTGGAAGGCCAGTGCCCACCTGAAGGCGTCGAGGCTGTAGAGCTCGCCGGCTCCGCCGTTGGCGGCCAGATGCAGGTCCAGGATCAGGCCGATGAAGTAGACACTGACCAAAGCGGCGGTGAAGCCCCCGACATTGACGATGCCCGTGGCCGTGCCGGTGATCCGCGGGGCATTGAACGTGCGGGCGAAGTCGAAGCCGATCATCGACCCCGGTCCACCGACCGCCACCAGGATCATGAGGATCACCAGCACCGGGACCGGCGCCGTGCCGGGCCACAACAGCACAACTGCCCACGACAGGGCAATCAGGACGATGATCCCCAGGGCGAGCGTCGACCTCCGCAAGGGGTGGCGGGCCACCAGCGCGCCGAAGAAGGGGCCGAATGCCAGTGCGACGACGACGAAGATCGCCATCAGCGCAGAAGCCGTCGTCGGCGCAAGGCCCTGCCCGGAGACCAGGAACGGGTAGCCCCAGGCCAGCAGGAAGACATTGGAGGAGAACTGGAGCCCGAAGTGGGTCCAGAACCCTAGCCTGGTCCCGGGTTCGCGCCACGCATCGCGCAGCACCGCCCAGGACTTGGGTTGGGGCCCCGCCGGCAGCGGCGGCGTCCCGGTCGGCTGGTCCCGCACGGCCACCAACGAGAGCACGAACGAGAGCACGCACAGGGCGGCCAGGGACAGGAACGAGGACGTCCAGCCGGCCCAGTGCAGCAGCGCCACGAACGGCACGAGGCTGAGCAGTTGTCCGAGTTGGCCGACCATGCCCGTGAATTGGGTGAGCATGGGGACCCGGTAGCCAGGGAACCAGGCGGAGATGAGGCGGATCACCGACACGAAGGTCATGGCGTCACCGGCGCCGACGAAAAACCGGCCCACCAGCCCCACCGGCACGGAGCCGGCCAGGGCCAAAAGTGCCTGCCCCACGGTCATCAGCACGGCGCCGACGACGATCAGCCGGCGGGAACCGAACTTGTCGATCAGCAGGCCGACCGGGATCTGGAGCGCGGCGTAGACGACGAGTTGGACGACGCTGAAGGTGGCCAGAATCGAGGCGGTGGCGTCGAATCGCTCCGTGGCCTCAAGGCCGGCGACACCGAAGCTGGTGCGCTGGGTGACGGCCACGAGGTATGCGAAGACCCCGATCCCCCACACCCACCAGGCCCGCCCCGTCCCGAGGCGCGCCGTGGGGTGGGTCACTGGCCGCCTTCGTCCGGGCTGCCCTTGGCTGCCTGGGAGGACAGGAACGCCTCGGCGGCCGAGGCCAGGTCCTCGCCGTCCGGCAGGTCCTCATCCAGCGGGAGCAACAGCGACCGGCGCTCGGCGTCCGGCACATGCGCGTCAAAGCGCTGCTCGAAGGTGGAGACCATCCGCTGGATGTCCGGGGCCTCCGCCACCTGTTCGGCGATCTGGCCCTCGACCTTGCGCGCTGCTTCGCGCAGGCTGTCGGTCGGCAGGCCGAGGTTGAGCGCTGCCCCGAGGAATTCCAGTGCGGCGACGGCAGCCTGCGGGTATTCCGAATCTGCCAGGTAGTGGGGAACGTGCAGGTCGTACCCGACGACGTCGCGTCCGTCCTGGTCCAGGCGCATCTCCAGCAGGTGTGTGGCCGCCGCCGGGATCTCGGCACTCGGATTCCAGGTCGAGATGCCCTCGCCGAGGTCCGGCCGGTTGCCGTGGACGGTGACACCGATCCGGCGCGTGTGGGGAACGGGCAAGGGGGCGGCACCGATACCGGCCGTCAGCCGGATGTTCAGGCCCCGGGCCAACAACACGACGGCGGCGACGAAGCGTTCCCACTGAAGGTCGGGTTCCGAGCCGGTCAGGAAGAGGAAATCCTTGCCCAAGCCGTCCGTGAGGCGGTACAGCTCGATCGCGGGGGCGACATATTCGGCGAAGTGGTCGCCTTGGAGGGAGACGCGCGGCCGCCGTTCCCGGTAGTTCACCAGCTGGTCGACATCGAAGACCGCGACGACTTCCGAATCCAAGTTGCCCAGCAGTTCACGACGGACCTGTTGGCTCACGTGGCCGGCGTCGGCATGGCCGGTCAGGGACACGAGCATGCCGAGGCCCTGGAGACGCACATCGTCGACGGCCTCTTCATTGAGCCTGACCAGGGACAGGGGATCGAGCATGATGTCTCCTTTCAGGGACTCAAGGCATGCACCTCTGGGTTCAACACGCACGGAGCCGGAATGCTTCCCGGCGCCTGCGCCAGTCTATCGGCTGGCCCCTTGCCGGCCGGGACCGGTGCGGCGCAGGACACGGGGCTGGCGCTACGATCGAGGGAAACGCAATCTTGTCGATTCGCCAACCGCGGCCCCACCCCCCGGCCGCATTAAGGAACTGATCCGTGATCAATGCCAGCGAACTGAAGCTGACTGCCGTCTCACCCGACGCCCGACGCGTGGCTGCCGGCGCCGTCGTCATCGCCGTCGCCCAGGGCAAGCAGGGACCGCGACTGCTGGACTCCCCGCTGCCGAAGGCCGAGGCCGCGGGCCTCCAGGATTCCCTGTCGTCGCTGGGGATCACCGGCGCGGCTGACGAGGTCGTCCGCCTTCCGGCCACCGATTCGCTCAAAGCGGGCGTCCTGGTGCTCACGGGCGTCGGCAAGATCACCGGCGATACGCCTGATGCCGAAACCCTGCGCCGCGCCGCCGGATCCGCCGCCCGACAGGTCACCGGCATCGCCAAGGTCGTCTTCGCGCTGCCTGCCCCCAACGTGGAACTGGCCGCCGCCGTGGCCGAGGGCGTTGCACTGGGCGCCTATTCCTTCTCCAACCACCGCTCCAAGGCTCCGGAGAAGGGCCCGCTTGTCGAAGGGGTCATCGCCACGGCTGCCTCGACCCACCAGGCGCTGCCGGCCGCGTTGCGGCGGGCCGCCGTGGTCGGCCGGGCCGTCCGCAGCGTCCGCGACCTGGTCAACACCGCGCCGAACGACCTCTACCCCGAGTCCTTTGCCCATGAAGTCCGCACCGTGGCCAAGCCGCTGCCGGTGAAGGTGACGGTCTACGACGAGAAGCGCCTGGAGAAGGACGGGTACGGCGGCCTGATGGGCGTCGGCAAGGGATCGACCCGGCCACCGCGTCTGGTGAAGGTGGAATACACTCCCGCCAAGGCCTCCCGGCACCTCGCGCTGGTGGGCAAGGGGATCACCTTCGACACCGGCGGCATCTCCCTCAAGCCCCCGGCAAACATGCACCACATGAAGTCCGACATGGCCGGCGCGGCCACCGTGCTGGGGACCATCGCGGCCATCGCCGAGCTGGGGCTTGCAGTGCGCACCACCGCCTGGCTCTGCCTGGCGGAGAACATGCCCGGCGGGAACGCCGCACGTCCCGGCGATGTTTTCACCATGTTCGGTGGCAAGACCGTCGAAATCCTGAACACGGATGCCGAAGGCCGGCTCGTCATGGCCGACGGGCTGGTCGCGGCCAGCGCCGAAAAACCCGACGTCGTCATCGACATCGCGACCCTTACCGGCGCGCAGATGGTGGCCCTGGGTCGCCGCACCAGTGGAATCATGGGCGACGACGGCGTCCGCGACGCCCTGGTCGAGGCGGCGGCCCTGTCCGGCGAGACGGCGTGGGGCATGCCCCTGCCCGAGGAACTGCGGCCCGCACTCGATTCGACCGTGGCCGATCTGGCCAACGCCGGGGACCGGAACGGGGGGATGATGACCGCGGCCGTCTTCCTGCAGGAGTTCGTCGGTGAGGTCGACGGCAAAAAGATCCCCTGGGGACACATCGACATCGCCGGCCCTGCCTTCAACGACGTCGCCCCCTACGCCTACGTGCCCAAGAACGGCACCGGCGCCGGGCTGCGCACCTTGCTGGCATTCGCCGAACGGCTGGCCGCGAAGTAGTCCCCGGCACCACCCGTGAAACTGGTCACCGCACCCCGCTCCGCCCGTCACGGCGTGTGGAGGATGGGCTCGGGTCCACGCTAAGGTGAACGGTGAAAGAACAGTAGGCAGTGCCTGCCCGGCCGACCCGTCGATCAGGCAAAACACAAGGAATGAGCCCCCGCGCTGCGGGGGCCCGATCTCACTCGCGAGGGAGCGTTAACGTGGCCGATTCGGCAACAACGCAAGAATTCGATGTACTCATCCTTGGCGGCGGCAGCGCCGGCTATTCGGCCGCGCTGCGCGCCGTCCAGCTCGGCTTCACCGTCGGCCTCGTGGAGAAGGCCAAGCTCGGCGGCACGTGCCTGCACTGGGGCTGCATCCCGACCAAGGCGTACCTTCACGCCGCCGAACTGGCCGAAAACGCCCGTGAAGGCGCCAAGTACGGCATCAACACGACGCTCGAGTCGATCGACATGGGTGCGGTGCGCAAGTACAAGGACGGCGTCGTCGCCGGCAAGTACAAGGGCCTTACCGGCTTGATGAAGATGAAGAAGATCAATGTCATCGAGGGCAACGGCCGGCTCGTCTCCCAGGACACCATCGACGTCGACGGCGTGGCCTACAAGGGCAAGAACATCATCCTGGCCACGGGGTCGACGTCGAAGACCATGGGCCTGGAGATCGGCGGCCGCGTGCTGACCAGCACCGAGGCGCTGAACATGGACTCCATCCCGAAGAGCGCCATCGTGCTCGGCGGCGGCGTCATCGGCGTCGAATTCGCCTCCGTCTGGAAGTCCTTCGGCGTCGAGGTCACCATCGTCGAGGGCCTTCCGTCGCTGGTCCCGAACGAGGACCCCTCGATCATCAAGAACCTCGAGCGTGCCTTCAAGAAGCGCGGCATCAAGTTCAACACCGGCGTCTTCTTCGAAAAGGTCGAGCAGGACGAGAACTCCGCCAAGGTCACCCTCGCCGACGGCAAGGTTCTCGAGGCCGACATCGTCCTCGTGGCGGTCGGCCGCGGTCCGGTCACCGAGGGCCTGGGCTTCGAGGAGCAGGGCATCACGATGGACCGTGGTTTCGTGATCACCGACGAGCGCCAGCACACCGGCGTCGGCAACATCTACGCCATCGGCGACATCGTCCCCGGCGTGCAGTTGGCCCACCGCGGCTACCAGCACGGCATCTTCGTGGCCGAGGAGATCGCCGGGCAGAACCCGGTGGTCGTCGAGGACATCAACATCCCAAAGGTCACCTTCTGCGAGCCGGAGATCGCCTCCGTCGGCTACTCCGAGCCCAAGGCCAAGGAGAAGTTCGGCGACGACCAGGTCGAGATCCAGGAGTACAACCTGGCCGGCAACGGCAAGTCCTCCATCCTGGGAACGTCCGGCATCATCAAGATGGTGCGCGTGAAGAACGGCCCGATCGTCGGCGTCCACGGCATTGGCGGCCGCATCGGAGAGCAGATCGGCGAGGCCCAGCTCATCGTGAACTGGGAGGCCTACCCCGAGGATGTCGCCCAGCTGGTGCACGCGCACCCGACCCAGAACGAGTCCCTGGGCGAGACGGCACTGGCCCTGGCGGGCAAGCCGCTTCACGGTTAACCGGCTCGAGCTTCCACGGTGGCCGGAGCCCGGCCACCGTGGACTAAGCTCGAACCAAGCCGAACACCGGCCGCTCCGCTCTCGTAGCCGGCCGTCCAAGTCAAGACATATAGCTTTAGGAGAACGGGGACACCATGTCTGAAACCGTGAACTTGCCCGCCCTCGGTGAAAGCGTCACCGAAGGCACCGTGACGCGCTGGCTCAAGCAGGTCGGCGACAGCGTCGAAGTCGACGAGCCGCTGCTGGAGGTCTCCACCGACAAGGTCGACACCGAGATCCCCTCCCCCATCGCCGGGGTCATCGAGGAGATCCTCGTGCCCGAGGACGAGACCGCCGATGTCGGCGCCCCGTTGGTCCGCATCGGCGACGGCTCCTCGTCCGGCAGCGATGCCGGGCAGGATGGCAACGACGGGCAGCAGGAGTCCATCCCCGCCGACGAGGAGCAGCCCTCCCGCGGCAAGGCGGACGACACGCAGGAAGAGGCCCCCACGGAGGCCCCGTCCACCGAAACCGAGGAGCCCCAGGAGGCCCCGAAGGCCGACACGGGTTCCGAATCCGGTGAACGCGCCGAGGTGACCCTGCCTGCATTGGGTGAAAGCGTCACCGAAGGCACCGTGACGCGCTGGCTCAAGCAGGTCGGCGACAGCGTCGAGGTCGACGAGCCGCTGCTGGAGGTCTCCACCGACAAGGTCGATACCGAGATCCCGTCGCCGGTGGCCGGCACGCTGCTGGAAATCAAGGTCAACGAGGACGAAACGGCCGAGGTCGGCTCCGTCCTCGCCGTCGTGGGTTCGGGTTCCGCCCCCAAGGAGGAAGCCCCGAAGCAGGAGGCACCCCAGGAGCAGGCCCCGAAGCAGGAGGCACCCCAGCAGGAGGCGCCCCAGCAGGAAGCCGCGCCGGCCGCGTCCACCCCGGCTCCGGCAGCGGGCAACGACGGCTACGTCACCCCGCTCGTGCGCCGCCTGGCATCGCAGAACGACATCGACCTCTCGACCGTTTCCGGTACCGGGGTGGGCGGGCGCATCCGCAAGCAGGATGTGCTGGACGCCGCAGAGGCCAAGAAGTCCTCGGCAGCGGCCCCGTCGGCACCCCAGGGGTCCGCGCCGAAGGCCCCGGCCGCCGTCGTCCCGTCCTCCTTGCGGGGGAAGACGGAGAAGGCCCCCCGGATCCGGCAGGTCATCGCCCGCCGCATGCGCGAGTCGCTGGACGTCTCCACGCAGCTGACCCAGGTGCACGAGGTCGACATGACCCGCGTCGCCAAGCTGCGCACGGCCGCCAAGGACCAGTTCCAGGCCGTCAACGGCACCAAGCTGACGTTCCTGCCGTTCATCGCCAAGGCCGTGGCCGAGGCGTTGAAGCAGCACCCGAAGTTGAATGCCGAATACGACGAGGACAAGCAGGAGATCACCTACCACGACGCCGAGCACCTGGCGATCGCGGTGGACACGGAGAAGGGCCTGCTCGTGCCGGTCATCTCCAACGCCGGTGACCTGAACCTCGCCGGCGTGGCCGGCAAGATCGCCGACGTCGCCCAGCGCACCCGGGACAACAAGATCGGTCCCGACGAGCTCTCCGGCGGCACATTCTCGATCACGAACATCGGCTCCGTCGGCGCCCTGTTCGACACGCCGATCATCAACCAGCCGCAGGTCGCCATCCTGGGCACCGGCGCGATCGTCAAGCGCCCGATGGTCGTCACCGGCCCGGACGGCGATGACACCATCGCCATCCGCCACATGATGTACCTGTCGCTGACCTACGACCACCGCCTGGTCGACGGCGCGGACGCCGGCCGCTTCCTGCAGACGCTGCGCAAGCGCCTGGAGGAGGGCGCCTTCGAGGCCGACCTCGGCCTCTAGGCACCCCGGCGGCCCCGGCGGCCCCGGCACAGCACGACGGCGGCTGGCGACTTCCCACGGAAGTCGCCAGCCGGCGTCGTTCGCGGGCCAGCGCGGTTTCGACAGGCTGTCGAAGTCGCCCCTAGACTGGTCCCATGGACATCCTCTTCACCTTGCTCATCTTCCTGCACATCCTCGGTGCAGCCGCGATCTTCGGCGGCTGGCTCGCCTCCTTCAGGAACCCGACCGTGGGCCTGTGGCAGTGGGTCGGCGCGATCACCCAGGTCGTCACCGGCATCATCATGTTCGGCCTGCTGGAGATGGGCGACGGCGAACCGAACCGGATCAAGCTGGGCATCAAGCTGCTCATCGCGCTGGGCGTCCTCGTTGCCGCCTGGATCGGGCGCAAGAAGGTCAAGGGCAACGACGAGGTCCCCACCGGCATCGCCCACGCCGTCGGCGGCCTGGCCCTGGTCAACATCGCCATCGCCGTCCTCTGGGTCTGACCCGTCCCCCGTCCCGCAGCACGACCCCCGTGGAACCCCGGGTTCCATCGGGGGTCGTCGTGTGTCCGGGGACGGCGTCCGTCCGCGGCGCGCCTCCTGCCGCGCCTCCTACCCGAGGGTTCATCTGCTTGCCACCCGGACACCGGGCCATAGGATGGGAGGTGGCGTCCGGAACCGGGCGTCCACCCCAGATGTGGAGGAGTCACCATGGCTACAACCCGTTCAGCCCGCACCGTGTGGAACGGCGATCTTTTCACCGGCAGCGGCCAGACGACCTTCGAAACGTCCGGCATCGGCACCTACGACATCACCTGGAAGGCCCGCGCCGAACAGGCCGAGGGCAAGACCAGCCCCGAGGAACTCATCGCCGCTGCCCACGCCTCGTGCTATTCGATGGCCCTGAGCAACACGTTGAAGGAGGCGGGGTTCGCCCCGGAGTCCCTCGAGACCACCGCAGAGGTCGACTTCGATACGACCGACGGGCCGCTGATCTCCGAGATCCGCCTGGTCCTCAAGGCCACCGTGCCCGGCATCGACGAGGCCGCCTTCCAGGAGGCCGCCCAGGGCGCCAAGGAAGGCTGCCCGGTGTCGAAGGCGCTGGCCTCGGTCCCGAGCATCACCCTGGACGCCACGCTGGTCGGCTAGCAGCCACCTGCGGCCTGGCCGCACCAGGCGCAGAGGGCGCCGGAACCGCGACGGTTCCGGCGCCCTTCGCGTGGGGACCGTCGCGGGCGGCGTGTCACCGCCCGGAGGCACCCTGCGGCCGGTCCGGCAGGGCCCCGGGGCGCCGCGACGGGTATCCGGCACGCTCCGGGGGCAGCTGCGTCGGGATCTCGCGCAGCATCTCCTTGAGCACCGCCACGGCCTGCTCGAGTTGCGGGTCCTGTCCCGCCACATGGGCATGCGGCGGGAAGGGGACCTCGATGTCGGGATCCACACCCCGGTTCTCCACGCCCCAACCGACTCCCCCGGTGAACCAGGTGGCGTAGCGCGGCTGCGTGACCTGGGTGCCGTCGACGAGGTCGAACAGCCCGTCGATGCCGATCACCCCACCCCACGTCCGCATGCCGACCACGGGGCCGATCCCGCGCAGTTTGCTGACCTGGGTGATGATGTCGCCGTCGGATCCGGCCCACTCGTCGGTGAGGATGACCACCGGGCCCCGCGGCGCGCTGGCCGGGTAGGTCCACGGTTCCATCTCACGGCCCAAAGACCAGGCCGTCACCTTGCGGGAGATGACCTCGGCGACCAACTGGGAGGTGTGTCCCCCGCGGTTGCGGCGCACGTCGATGAGCAGTGCGTCCCGCGCGGCCTCCTGGTCCAGGTCGCGGAACAGCTGGGCCCACCCCAGGGGCATCATGTCGGGGATGTGCAGGTACCCGAACGTCCCCTCGGACGACTCCCGGACCTCGCGCCGGTTCCGCTCGACCCACTGGTGGTAGCGCAGCCGCTGGTCATCGCGCACGGGGACCACCCCGACGCGGCGGACCGACCCGGGGACCGGTGACTGTTCGCCGGCGCGCACGGTCAACTCGACCGTCTTCCCCGCCGCCCCCTGGAGCAGCCGCGCGGGCCCGGCTTCCGGGACGGGGATCCCGTCGACCGCCAGCAGCGTGTCCCCGGCACGGATGCCGACGCCGGGGGCGGCGAGGGGTGAATAGGCCTGCGGGTCCGAGGACTCCCCGGCCAGCACGTCGGCGATGCGCCACTGTCCGCCGACGAATTCGAGGTCGGCTCCGAGCAGGCCCTGCCCTCCGTCCTCGGCCAAGGGAAGCGGCGTCACATAGGCATGCGAAGTGCCCAATTCACCGTGGAGCTCCCACAGCAGGTCCACGAGGTCGTCGTGCCCGCCGAGGCGGTCCACGAGGGGCCGGTAGGCGTCGGCGACTGCATCCCAGTCCTGGCCGGCCATGTCCCCGACCCAGTAGAAGTCCCGTTGCAGGCGCCATGCCTCGTCGAAGGCGTGGGCCCAGACCGTCGGGGGATCCAGACGGACCCGGATCCGCCCGAGGTCGACGTCCTGCGCGTCGGGGGAATCCTTCTCGGCGGGCTTGTCGGTGGGAACCGCCCGCACGGTGCCGTCGTTGACCGCGACCAGGCGCTTGCCGTCCCCGCTGACCGCGAAGGACTCGGCCGCCTCGAGCAGGGTGGAGGTCTGCCGGGTCCCGTGGTCGAACCGCTCCAGGTGCTTCGCGTCGGCGGCCGCGTCCGGGGCCCGGCCGTCACCGGTCACCCCGGTCGAGACGTCCGAGAGCCACAGCAGCCCTCCGGCAACGGCCACCAGCGATTCGTAGCGGCCCTGCGGCACGGGGGCAGCGAACAGGCGCGAGGGCAGCCCCACCTCCACCACCGTGGTCCGTGCGGCGGCGGCTTCGTCGGATCGGGTGCCGGCCTGCTGCCCACCGTCCTGCCGGCCGCCGTCCGCGCCGGCTGGGGTGTCCGGGCCCGCCGGCTCGGCCGGCGCTCCGCCGTCGGGGGTGTCCTGCCCGTAGATCCCGGGTCCATACAGCGAGGGCGTGCGGTCGTCCAGCGCGATCAGGAAGGGCTTCGTCGATGCGGGGAACGACAGGTCGAAGCCATGCGTGTCGTAGAGCGGGTCGAAACTGCGGTCGGACAGGAAGGCCAGGTACTTCCCGTCGGGAGTGAACGACGGCGCATGGTCGCGGAAGCGCCCGTCCGTTGCCTCGATCGGTGCCGCCGAGGGATCCCCGGTGGAGACGAGCAGGATCCGGGTGCGTTCCCCGAAGGCAGTGACCGGTTCGGCGAAGGCCAGCCAGCTGCCGTCGGGGGAAAAGGCGACCCGCTCCACGGCGCCGTGGCCGCCCGCGCTGACCTGGTGCCACCTGCCGGCGGAGGTGTCCAGCAGGAACGTATGTCCGGTCTCCGCGGCCACGGCGATCCAGGCGCCGTCGGCCGTGGCCGCCAGGGTGCGTACCCGGTGCCCGGCGGGAAGCCGGAAACGGCGTGTCTCCGGCGCGGGCGCTTCCCCGCTGGTCTCCTCGGTCGGCTCGGACGACTGCTGCTCCTGTGCGCTGTCGGTGTCCACCGCCGTGGCCGGGGATTCGTGCGCCGTGTCCTCCGACGGGCTGGCAGACGCGCCGCCGGAGGACAGGCCGGCAGCGCTGACCGGCTGCGGAAGCTCCAGGCCTTCGTCCGCCGCCCCGCCGCCGGCCGGGCTCGCCGCCGGGCGTTCGGGACCGGCGGTGCCGTCCGCGCGCCCTTCGGGCGCCGACACGGGATGGCTGGGGGCCTGCGGGTCGAGGTCCTTGAGGTGGATGGCCTCCTGGCCGTCGTCGTCGGTGGCGGCGAAGGCATACCGGTCCCGTCCGACGGGTATGCCGAGCCGGGCACGGGTACCGGGTGCAGCCTCGAGCGCCCGGGCCGGTCCGCGGCGGTGGACCAGCAGGTGCAGCGTTCCGTGGCTTTCGATGATGCTGGCGTTGCCGTCGTGGTCGGGGACGGCGCCGGCGAGGTGCCGGGAGACGTCGAGGGCGACCGGTTGGCGGGCGTGCCCGGCGGAGCCCAGGGTGATGTCCAGCCGGTGGGCCTCGCTGTCCAGCCCGTCGAGCATCCACAGTTCACCCGCCGACTCGTAGACCAGGCGTCGCCCGTCGGAGGCGAGGTGCCGTGCGTAGTGCCGGTCATGGTCGGTGTGGCGCTTCAGATCCCCGCCGTTGGAATCAACGGAGTAGACGTTCCCGTAGCCCTCGTGGTCGGACAGGAAGGCAATGCGCCGGCCGATCCACACGGGGTCGCACACGTTGCCCTCGAGTTCGGGGGCCAGCCGTTCGAAGTCTCCGCCGCCGTCGTTGTCGATCCAGAGTTTGCCTGCCGTGCCGCCCCGGTAGCGCTTCCACCACGCCTGTTCCCGGCTCAGGGCACTGCCCACGACCAGGGGCCGTTCATCACCGACCGAGGGGCCCCACGCGAGGGAATCGACCGGACCGTAATCCAGCCGGCGGGCCGGCGAGCCGTCCAGCGGCACGGCGTGGGCCCAGGTCAACCGTGAGTCCCCCTGCCCGCGGGAGGTTACTGCAACGACGTCCCCCTCCGGGGTGAAGCCGCGGTTCCGGGTCGACGCGTGCCCCCAGTACGTGAGCTGGCGGTAGCCGCCGCCGTCCACCGATGCCGCCACGACTTCCTGGGCTCCCCCGCGGGCGACCGTCCAGACGACGGAGCGGCCATCCGGGCTGAACCGCGGGTTGCGGACCGGAAGCCCCTGCGCCGAGAGACGCCAGGCGCGGCCTCCCTCCAGGGGTGCCAGCCACACATCGTCTTCGGCGACGAAGGTGATGAGCTGGTCGGTGACATGGGGGTATCGAAGATAGCTGGTCGGACTCATCGTCCGATCCTATCGAGATGCGCTGGCCTCGTCACCGGCCACGCTTCACGACCTCCTTCCGCCGTCTTCCCCGTCCTCGAAGACACCGGAAATCAGCCAGCCGCCGTCGTGCCGGGAGAGCCGCAGCACCAGGTGCTGGACCTCCTGCTTTTCGATGCGCTCCACCGTGTCACCGTCGGCACCCACGATCCGGTAGGGGCCGATGGTGCTCGTCAGCGCGATGTCCACCGTGTCCCGGGTGCTTCCTTCCCGGAGACTCGCCTGCGACAGCCGGGTGGTCAGGCCCGCGTAGTGCAGGCCCCGTGCACGCAGTTGGCTGGCGGTGGCGAGGTCTGGTCCCAGCGAGTCGCCCCGGCCCGTGTGGACCCTGCGCAAGGCACGCGGGTCCGCTGCGGACAGGGCCAGGTCGCGCCGGGCCGTGAGTATCCGGACGGCTTGGAGCGGATCCTTGGGGATGTCGTCGCGGAAGGCGGCCTCCCGGAGCACGGTCCCGTCCGGCCTGGCGGTGTCGGTGGCCGGGGCCGTGCCCTGCATGGCCCGGGACGGCGTGGCTCCGGCGTCCTGAAGGGGGCGCGGGGTTGCCGTCGAGGCCAACGGCGGCTCCGCGGGCCGAAGCAGGGAACCGGCTCCGAGGGACACCACGAGCGCGCCGACCGCCGCGGCGATCCACACGAGGGGAGCGCCGCGAGGCCGCCGGCGGGCGCCCTCCGGCGTGCCGGGGGCGGTCGGTCCCCGGCGACGGTCCAGCCACGGGTCCGCGCCACGCTGGCGCGCCTGCCGGTCCTCCCGACTCCGGCGCGCCTGCCGGTTGGTGCCGGCCCGGGTGCCACCTCGCCGGAAGGGCGGAGCACCGTCCTTCCGCCACCACCGCTTCGAAGCCACGGAGCGGGCGGATGGCTGTGCGACCACCTGCGTGACCATCTGGCCCAGTGCTGCGGAATGGACGGCATCGCGCAGGTTGACGGGCCGTGGCGTGGCCGCTTCGAAGATCCGGCGGCCGAATTCGGCAGCGGTGGGACGCAGCGCCTCATCCTCGGCCAAGGCGTCCTCCAGCAGGTCCACGAGCTGGTCCGGCACCCGGCCCAACAGGCTGGACAGGGGTGGCCGTTGCCGGGTCGGGCCGGCGATGCGGCCCGTGACCATGTACCAGGCCAGGGCGGCGAGCGAGTAGACGTCCCGGGCGGGCCGCAGCCTCCTCCCCCGGCTGCCGTCGGCCTCGGGAGCCGGGGCCCGGAATCCCGGCGTCCCGGATTCCGACTGCCGACCGCCGACCAACACGGCCAAGCCCAGGTCGGCCAGCTTGGGCATGCCGGCGGCAGTGAACAGGATGTTCCCGGGAGCGATGTCCCCGTGGACGCCGCCACGGTCATGCAGGAAGGCGAGGGCGGAGGCGATGGGGGCGAGAATGGTGACGGCCTCCCCGAGCGGCACGGGCCCCCTCGCCGCAACCAGGTCCGCGACGGATCCCCCGGGAAGGTACTCCATCAGGATGGCCTCACCGCTGGCCGTGGGGACCGTCCCGATCAGCTCGACGATGTGCTGGTGCCGCAGGGACGCCAAGGCCGTGATTTCCGCCGTCATGCCCCGGGTCAAGCCGTCGCCGGTCGTCGGGACCTTCAGGGCGGCCCTGCTGCCGTCCTTCCGGTCGCGGACGACGAAGACCGTGCCGGATCCGCCGCTGCCGATCTCCCGCTCGACGGCCCAGTCCACGAGCTCGGGGACCTTCGCCTGTGCCTTCGCCGCATCCATGATCCAGTTCTAGCGCCTTTCCGTACCGGCTGCAGAAGTTGTCCACAGGCCCGGGTTCTTCATGTAATTCGAACCTGCTGGCGGCGACGAGTAGCGTTGGAGCCATGACCATCTCCTTCCAGCGGCTGGGCTTTGCCCCGGACTACGTTGACTACCAGGAGGCCTGGGACCTGCAGCGCCGCATCCACGACGACGTGGCTGCCGGAACGAGCGGCCCGGAAGTCCTCCTCCTTGAACATGCCGCGGTCTACACGGCGGGCAAGCGCACCGAACCCCAGGACCTGCCCGTGGATGGGACCCCCGTCGTCGACGTGGACCGCGGGGGCAAGATCACCTGGCACGGTCCGGGACAACTGGTGGGGTATCCCATCGTCGAGCTGGAAAACCATGCCGGCATCCGCGACTACGTACACCGCCTCGAGGAGATGCTCATCAACGTCGTCGCCGACTACGGCATCTCTGCCGAACGCGTGCGGGGCCGGGCCGGCGTCTGGGTGGTGGGCCGTGACGGCGCCCAGGACCGCAAGATCGCCGCGATCGGCATCCGCGTCGACCATGGTGTGACGATGCATGGGTTCGCCTTGAACTGCGACAACGACGACGCGGCGTTCTCCCGCATCATCCCCTGTGGGATCGCCGATGCCTCCACCACCAGCATCACCCGGGAATCCGGACAAACCGTGCGACCCGTCGACGTGCTCGACAGGGTCCAGGAGGAGCTCTCGCGCCTCCTCGAACCAGCCATCAAGAACCCCAACCAGTCCATCGCCGATGAAGGAGCCCTACTGTGAGCCTCGCCCCCGAAGGACGCCGCATGCTGCGCATTGAACAGCGCAACTCGGCCACCCCTGTGGAACGCAAGCCCGAGTGGATCAAGGCCAAGGTCGAGATCGGCCCGGAGTTCGTCGAGCTCAAGAAGCTGGTGAAGGACAAGGGGCTGAACACCGTCTGCGAGGAGGCGGGCTGCCCCAACATCTTCGAATGCTGGGAAGACCGCGAGGCCACGTTCCTCATCGGCGGTTCCGAATGCACCCGCCGCTGCGACTTCTGCCAGATCGATACCGGCAAGCCCCAGGCGATCGACCGTGCCGAGCCGTTCAAGGTCGCCCAGTCCGTGAAGCAGATGGGATTGCGCTACGCCACCGTGACCGGCGTGGCCCGTGACGACCTCGAGGACGAGGGCACCTGGCTCTATGCCGAGACCGTGCGCCGGATCCACCAGTTCAACCCCTCCACGGGGGTCGAGCTGCTCATCCCCGATTTCTCGGGCAAGAAGGAATTCCTGGACGAGATCTGCGCGTCGGCGCCCGAGGTCTACGCCCACAACGTCGAGACGGTTCCGCGCTTGTTCAAGTCCATCCGCCCCGCGTTCCGATACGAGCGTTCCCTGGATGTCATCACGCAGGGCCGTGACAACGGCATGATCACGAAGTCGAACCTGATCCTCGGGATGGGCGAGACGATGGAGGAGGTCTCCTCGGCCATGCGCGACCTCCATGAGGCGGGCTGCGATCTCTTGACCATCACCCAGTACCTCCGGCCCACTGAACGCCACCACCCCGTAGAGCGTTGGGTCAAGCCGCAGGAGTTCGTCGACCTGCAGAAGGAGGCCGAGGAGATCGGCTTCCTCGGCGTCATGTCGGGGCCTCTGGTGCGTTCTTCCTACCGTGCCGGCCGGCTGTGGGCAGGTGCGATGCGCAAGAAGGGGCTGCCGATCCCCGAGGAGCTGGCACATATCGAAAGCTCGGGTTCGACCAAGCAGGAGGCCTCCACCCTCCTGGCTGCCCGCTAGCTGCCCGCGCATCGCGTAGAATTGAACCACTATGGCCAAGACCTCTAATTCATCCTCAAACGACGACGCCAAGCCCAAGCGTTCCTTGTTCTCGCGCAAGCCCAAGGCCGATAAGGCGACCAAGGAGCCAGGCCGGCTGAAGCAGCTCGGCCAGGTCTTCCAGATGACCCGGCGCAACGACCCCAACGCCGTCTGGTGGATGGTCCTGGCCTTCCTCGGCATCGTTGCCATCGGCCTGGTCGTCGGCTTGTTGATCAACAACTGGATCACGACGTTGTTGGTCTCCATCCCGCTCGGGCTGCTGGCCGCGCTGCTGATCCTCTCCCGGCGCGCCGAACGTGCCGCGTTCAAGCAGCTGGAAGGCAAGCCGGGCGCCGCAGGTGCGGCGATGTCCGTGCTCCGTCGCGGATGGATCCTCACCGAGCAGCCGGTCGCCGTCAGCCCCCGCACCCAGGACCTCGTGTTCCGCGGCATCGGACGCCCCGGCGTCGTCCTCGTGACGGAGGGCCCGACGCATCGCGTGCGCCCGCTCGTCGACGCCGAGCGCCGGCGGATGGGCCGCGTGCTGCCCAACGTCCCCATCCACGTCATCTACGCCGGATCCGCCGAAGGGCAGACCGCGTTGGGTGAGGTTGCCAAGCAGATGAAGAAGCTCCCCAAGGCGATCAACAAGCAGGAGGTCCACGCCGTGGACCTGCGGCTGTCGACGCTGGGTAGCGCCAAGCTTCCGATCCCCAAGGGCATCGACCCGAACAAGGCGCGGCCGGACCGCCGAGCCATGCGCGGCCGCTAGCCCCGACATGAAAAGTGCCGGTTCCTCATCGGAGGAACCGGCACTTTTCATCTGGCACGGCGATGGATGCGGTGCGGGATCTCCGGCGCGATGACGGAGGTGTGGTCGGCAGCCGCGGCGGCGCGCTCTCCCGGCCATTCGGTGGTGCAGCGCCCGGTGGCGAAAAACTGGTCAGATGCGGACGAGGATGGCCTTGATCGCGCGATCATGGAGCCCACGCTGGTCGGGATCCGTCACGAGCGGGGGGACAACCAGGCACAACAGAAGCGCCCGGATCAGACCCTGCAAGGGGCGAATGGCGGATCCGTCCATGCCTTGGACCTGCATGCCCAGGATCCGGTGCCCGATGGAATGCCCGGTTACGCCGACGAACAGGATCTGCATGGCCGCGAAGAAGGTCAGGTTGGCCAACGAGCTGCCCTGGAAGAAGATCAGCGAAGGGATCATGGCCAGGAACCAGTCGATGCACAGGGCCGCAGCCCTGCGCCCGATGCGCGCCACCGATCCCGGTCCGGACTCGGGGCGGCCGAGCCGCTGGCCTGGCCAGGCCTCCGGGTTCAGTTGCGGCGGGCCCTCGAGCCAGGAACTGACGTCTTTTCTTTCCACGCCACCAGCTTACCGTGGGGGTGCGTGGGGCAGCCCGGCGTCGTGCCCGGGACCACACGCTGTGTGCCCTGTTGACGCGACCCTGAGCCTCTCCTGGCCGGGAGCCGTCCCGACGCAGGGTGCCGGTTGCATTGTGGCCCTCTGTAACGTGGCCGAAACAGACGCGTGACGGTCGGGAAACCAGAATTCGCTAGTGTAGAGGCAACAGCGAGGGGCCGACACGTGCAAAGGCCGCGTGCTTCCCTGGCCTGAGCAAACCTCATAGGAGCAGTAGCAGATGTTCAAGAACCCGGACGAAGTCCTCCAGTACATTGCCGACGAAGACGTGAAATTCGTCGACATCCGATTCACGGACCTTCCGGGGGTGCAGCAGCACTTCAACGTCCCGGCCAAGACGGTCGACGCGGATTTCTTCGTCAATGGGCAGCTCTTCGACGCCTCCTCGATCAAGGGCTTCCAGGGCATCGCCGACTCCGACATGCAGTTGATCCCCGACGTCACCTCCGGTTTCGTCGACCCGTTCCGCGTGGAGAAGACCCTCGCGTTCAACTTCTCGATCGTGAACCCGCGCACCGGCGAGCCCTACCACCGCGATCCGCGGGGAGTGGCCGAGCGCGCCGAAGCCTACCTGGCCTCCACGGGCATTGCCGATACCGCATTCTTTGCCCCCGAGGCCGAGTTCTTCATCTTCGACAACATGCAGTGGGAGTCGAAGCCGCAGGGCTCCTTCTACAAGATCGACTCCATCGAGGCGCCGTGGAACACGGGCAAGAAGGAAGAGGGCGGCAACCAGGCGTACAAGACGCCGTTCAAGGGCGGCTACTTCCCGGTCTCCCCCACCGATAAGCAGGCGGATCTGCGTGACGCCATCTGCCTGGAACTCGAGGCGGCCGGCCTGGAAGTCGAACGCTCCCACCACGAGGTGGGCGCGCCGGGGCAGGCCGAAATCAACTACAAGTTCAACACGCTGACCCACTCTGCCGACGACATCCTGAAGTTCAAGTACATCGTCAAGAACCTCGCCGATGCCTGGGGCAAGTCCGCCACCTTCATGCCGAAGCCGATCTTCGGCGACAACGGTTCGGGTATGCACTGCCACCAGTCGCTGTGGACCGATGGCGAACCGCTGTTCTACGACGAGAAGGGCTACGCCGGCCTGTCCGATGTCGCCCGCTGGTACATCGGCGGCCTGCTCAAGCACGCCTCGGCCGTCCTGGCGTTCACCAACCCGACCGTGAACTCCTACAAGCGCCTCGTGAAGGGTTTCGAGGCCCCGGTCAACATGGTCTACTCGCAGGGCAACCGTTCAGCCGGCATCCGCATCCCGATCACCGGATCGAACCCCAAGGCCAAGCGCATCGAATTCCGTGCCCCCGACGCATCGGGCAACCCCTACCTGGCCTTCGCAGCACAGCTGATGGCCGGCTTGGACGGAATCCGGAACCGAATCGAACCGGCGGACCCCATCGATAAGGACCTCTACGAGTTGCCTGCCGAGGAGGCCAAGGACATCCAGGTGGCACCCAGCTCGCTCGAGGAGGCGCTCGCGGCGCTGGAGGAAGACTACGAATTCCTGCTGGCCGGAGACGTGTTCACCGAGGACCTGATCCGGACATGGATTGACTTCAAGCGCGAGAACGAGATCAAGCCGCTGTCGCTGCGTCCGAACCCCTACGAGTTCGAGCTCTACTACGGCTGCTAGCCAGATCCCGCGGCTGAATCGGGTTTAGTCCGCACACCATCCGCACGGGCTGCCATCACTTCGGTGATGGCAGCCCGTGCGGACTTTTTGTGTGCCCCCTGCGCTCCCCCGCCGGCGCCCTGCGGGCGTTGCACCGTTCAAGGACGTTAGAAGGGCGGGTCCTCCAAGGGCGCCTGTCCACTGTCCGGTGCGGAGGAGTTCTCCGGCTCATCGCGCCAGCTGACGGTACGTGGCCCGTAGGCACCGGCAATGCGCTTCAGCCGGCGCTTCCGGTTGGACTTGGCGCGGGTGGTTCGGGCGTAGCGGCCGTGCTCGGGATTCTCGCTGGAGGGGTCGGGGACATCCTCGATCTTTCCCCACAAGCGCATCTGCAGTGCCTCGTAGTGCCGGTACTCGATCTTCTCCTCGGAGATATCGTGGGGTTTCCGCGGAGCCTGGGGATGGCCAGTGTCGGGTGCCGGGCCCTCGCCCGACTCCGCTTGTTCGTCCGCTTGCAGGGATTCGAGGACCTCGTCCACGGAAATGTTCTCCAGCATCCGTTCCTCCAGGCGATCTGCTGCGCACGGGTCACCCTCTGCGAGCATCTGCGCGCTCCAGGCATCGTATTCGGCCTCCGTCATCCCGGGGTCGTCATCGTCGTCGTCCTGCCAGTCCAGCGGAACCGGGTGATAGTACTGCGGTTCCACCTCGGGGACGGCGGCGTCGGGATCCGTCGGAGGCGCGGGCAAGGTTCGGCACCCTGGCGCATCCTGCCGGGTGGCGGCTTGTCCGGCATCGGCGACGGCCCAGGGTGCGGCCGGATAGGACACGCGTTGCGTGCCGAACAAGCTGGTGACCAGGATTGTCCCACCAGCGCGTTGTTCGACGTCGATCAGGCCCAGAGATTTCATTCTGTGGCAGCGCCGGCAAGCGAAGTGGAGGTTCGCGATGTCCGTGCCGCCTCCGTCTTGCCATTCATCCGTGTGGTCGACGTCGCAGGAGCGGGCGGCTCCGGTGCATCCGGGCGTGGTGCAGCAGCCATCCCTGAACTGCAGGATCGCCCGTTGCGCACGCGTGGGTCGATATCGATTCTGTCCGAAATCCACCACTGCTCCGGTCACCGGGTCGGTGATGACCCGCCACCAGGTTCTGGCCGCGGTCATCAAGCGCGCTGCGGAGGTCAGGTCGATGGGACCGCCGCCGAGCAGTGACGGAACCGCCGCACCGGGCTTCAATTCGCCAACCTCCAGGCCGCCGGGTGCCTCCAGGGCCGCCTCGCCGGGGAGGAGGTCGCCCGCAGCCTGGTCGCTGCTGCCGGTGGCTACGCCATCGATCGGGGTGCGGTCCACAGCGACCGGCCCGCCAGGCGTCCCCGGAAAGAGCGTGGACGGTACCGTGACGAAGACTTCGGCGTTGACCGATTCGAGTCCCTGACCGCGGGGGCCATTCAGGACGGTATCGATGAGGACGTCGGCACGCAGCTGATCCAGGGTGCGGTGCTCGTCCGGGTCAGCCGCCGGTGTCCGTGCTTCCGGACCGCCACCGGCCTCCTGGGCCGCGCGGGCGACGGCTGCCGCGGAGTCCGGATCCGCCTTCAAGAGCCGGGCCATTGCGTCGATCTTGGTGTAGATCGCGTGGCAACTTGCCGACGGCAGGTAGCCCGACAACCAGGCCATTCCATCGGAGGCTTCCTCCACCAGGATCCGGCGGTCCCGCAAGGCAGTTCGGGAGCGCTTGGTGAAGGACAGCCCGTAGTACTTCTCCAGCACCTGCGCACCTCGTGAGCGCAGCTGGGACGGGCACTTCCCCGGAGCGACGGCGAGCATGTCGGCTCCGAAGTCGCGCCGGTCCACCCGCGCCTGGGCCTCCCGTGCAGCTGCATCGTGTTCCCAGTCCTCACGGATTGCCGGATCCGCATCCCGGGGCGGCGGTGGCGGGACTTCCGGGACGATCTGCCGGGTCTGTTCGACGATGCGCTGGACATGGCTGGCCCCGATGCGTCCCAGCGCCAAGGCCTCGGGGACCTCCGGGGTATCCGACACCAGCGTGTCTGCCTGGTCCAACATCCGGTGGGCCTGGCCCTGGGAGAGACCGGAGACCAGGGCGATCTCCATGGCGGCGCTGTCAGCGGCGGCGAACGAGG
>Ga0134125_10002115_pt1 | contig 23799 bp, 14 predicted proteins | sample KB31751_FD_96464 | JGI IMG/M metagenome (GOLD analysis project Ga0134125, IMG submission 96464) | Terrestrial soil microbial communities with excess Nitrogen fertilizer from Kellogg Biological Station, Michigan, USA - KB3-175-1 | ecosystem: Environmental > Terrestrial > Soil > Unclassified ...
CGGTGTTGCGCACCGCCACGCCGCGTTCCACGTCCACCCAGGAGCCGCCGCGCAGCACGGTGTCGCCGGCCCGCGCCTGGATCGGCGCCTGCGCCCCCAGCCGGGCGGGGGGCAGGAGGAGCAGCAGGGCGGCCGCCGCGAGCGCCGCCGTCTTAAAGATGTTGCGAAGCGTCATGCATAGCCTCCAAAGTACGCGGCGGCGCCCGAAGACGCCGCCGCGGTTGGTAAAGTCTCACACATTCCGGCGCGCGGCGCCGGCATGGGGCTCCGGGCCCGCGCCCACTAGAAGGTGAGGGTAACGTAGAACTCAATTGTCCGCGACCCGGGATCGTTGGTGTTCTGGAAATCGCGGAAGGCGTTGGTGGTTTGGCCGAAGTTGGTAGCGCTGGCCGTGATGGTCTGCTGCGATGCCGAGTTGCCCGCGCCGGGCAGGGCGAAGTTGATGGCGTTGAAGATGTTGAGCGCCTGCACGCGCAGCTCGAGCGCCATGTGCTCCCGGATCTGGGTGTTCTTCACCAGGCTCATGTCGAACTTGGAGAACCAGGGACCGTAGAGGTAGACGCGCTGGCCGAGCTGTCCGGCGAGCGGCGCGCTGACGTAGGGCTGGGTGGGGTCGAGCTTGTTGGCGCCCACCCCGTAGGCCGCCAGGGAGTTGTTGATCAGCGTCCGCGGCAGGTAGTAGACGACCGTGCTGGGGTCGGCCCCGGTGATGGTCATCTTCATGTCCTGCTGCAGCTGCGCGGGGGTGATGTTGTGCAACACCACGCCGGGGTCGTCGTTGTTGAAGGTGGCGAAGGTGGTGCCGCTCATCAGCTCGCTGGGGGTGCCGCTCTGCACCCGGGCGACGCCGGCGTAGGACCAACCCGAGGAGAGGAAACGTCCGACAGGGTTGTTGACGTGGCCGAAGAGCGCGTGCCGCGGGCCGACGGGCAGATCGTAGATCCAGTTCACCTTGAAGGCATGGCGCATATCCTCGGGCGACTCCCCTTTGTCGAGCAGGTGGTCGCGCAGGGTCTGCACCCCATTGCCGGTGTTGGTCAGGCCGTGGGCGTAGACGTAGCTGCCCTGCACCATGAGGCCCTTGCTCAAGCGGCGGCGGAGCTCCACCTGCAGCGAGTTGTAGGTGCTGCTGCCGCCATTGGTGGTGAGGTTCACCGAACCGGTGGTCGCCGGATTGACGACGAAGAGATTGGGGGCGAAACCGTGGGAGACCAGCGCCGCCATTTCCTTGGTGTTGTTGGCGATGCCGGTGGCGGCGGCGCCGGCGGCGCCTTCGACCAACTGCGTTGCGGTGGATTGGTTGTTGCTGGTCCCCAGCGCGTCGGTCAGGATCGGCACATCCCCCTGGCCGGCCAAACCGTGGTTGCCGAAGTCGTTGCTGGTGGCGTTGGACTGGCGGTTGATGGCCAGGTTCTGCTGCGCCTGCTGGAACTGCTGCAGGAAGCTGTTCTCGAAGATGTTGACCTCGTTGAGGTTCAACACCCGGAAGAGATCGGTGCCGTGGTTGCCGACGTAGCGCACCTCGACCGCGGTATTGGGACCCAACTCACGCTGCACGCCGAAATCCCACGACTGGACGTACTCCATCCTCAGGTTGGGATCGTAGGCGTTGAGGTTGTTGCTGGTCTGCACCGGAATCGGGTAGCTGGGCGCGGGGTAGGTGGGATCGAGCGAGGTGGGCGGCAGCGTGGGCACGGCGAAGCCGGTGTTGCCGCCGAAGTCGGCGAGCTGCACCTGGCCGGCGGCGAAGACCGAGGGCGTGGTGGTGGGGCTCACCGCGGTGCTGATGGTGCGGCCGGGGTTGTTGGCCAGCACGTCGCTGGTGCCCTCGCGGATGTTGGAGATGGCGTAGCCGCCGCGCACCACCCCGTTGGTGCCGAAGACGGTGTGCAGCCAACCGTGCTGGAAGGGCAGGGCGTAGGCGAAGCCGACCGAGGGATCGAACTTGTAGTTATGGGCGTAGGTAAAGGCGCCCACCGGCTCCTGGTTGAAGACCGGGGTGGCGCCGCCGAGCGTGCCCGGCTTGAACAAATTGCCCACGCCGGAGACGCCATACATGCCGGTAATGCCGGGGTTGGTCCACAGGCCGTCCACGTCCTGGAAGGGCTGCTGTTTGTCGAAGCGCAGACCGTAGTTCAGGGTGAGGTTGGGCGTGACCTTCCAGGCATCCTGCGCGTACAGCGCCCACTCGCGCTGCCGGATGGAGTTGATGGTCGGACCGTTGCCGTACTTCCCGGTGGTGGGATCGAGCGTGGCCTGGGTGTTGATGGCGGAAACGCGCCCGGTCAGGGTGGCGTACAGCGCCGCCGCGTCGCTCAACTGCTGGGAGGAAGATCCCGGCAGGGTGGTGGTGGTGAACAGGTTGGTGCTGCCGGAGTTGTCCGGGTCGGTGGTGAGGTTCGCGAGCGTCACCGACGGAATGGTCTGGCTGCCGTTGCCCCACTGGTTCTCGCTGATCGAGGAGAAGTCGAAACCGATGTTGATCAGGTGGTTTCCCTTCAGCCAGGAGAGCGAGTCGTTGAGGTTGGTCACCGGATCGTCGCGCTTGGAGACCGATTGCAGGGTGACACGGTAGGGATTGGTGATGTAGGAATTGAAGCTGGCCAGGGTGCCGTACCAGAACTGATCGTAGGGCGCGAGCACACCCGACATGGGGCCGTCGAACCAGTCGGCGCCGCCCACCTCGCCGAAGTGGAGCTCGTTGGTGATGTTGGGGCTCAGGGTGCTGCGCAACTGGCCGACGTAGGTGAAGAAGTCGTCGTACTGGCCGGAAACCACGGGCGAGCCCAGCAGGCTGCCGGTGCCGGGCAGGATGGCCTCGGTGTTGTTGACCGCATCCGGCAGCCGGTCGTTGGTCTGGTAGTTGGCGATGAAGCTGAACCGGTTCTTGCTGTTGATGTCCCAATCCACGCGCGAGGTGGGGAAGTTGCGGTTGTTGGTGCCGCTGGGCGAGGAGCTGAAACCGAAGCGGTTGTAGTCGTTGTTGGAGCTGACGCGGCTCACCTGGGGCAGCCCGCTCTGCGCGATCAGGCTCTGGATCTGCGCTTCCATGGTGGCCAGCTTGGGATCGGCGCTGGTCGGGAACTGCCGGATATTGGAGGGCAGCTTGGCGTCCTCGTTCTGCGCCAGGGTGTAGAGGTTGACCGTGTTGACGGTGCCGTTCGATTCCTTGTAGGTGAACACGCCGGTGGCGGCGGTGGGGGTGAGCCAGTTCTGGCCGGTCTCGAGGATGCTCTGCGGCAGGCGGAAGGCGTCCATGGCGAAGAAGAAGAACACCTTGTTCTTGATCACCGGTCCGCCGATGGAGCCGCCGAAATCGTTCAGGTTGAGTTTGTCGCGCGGCAGCCCGGCGGCGGCGTTGAAGAAGTAGTTGGCTTCGAGGATCTGGTTGCGGTTCTGCTCGAACAGGTCGCCGTGCCACTGGTTGGTGCCCGACTTGGTGACGAACTTCATCTGCACCGCGCCCTGGCCCAGGCTGTCGGCGCCGGAGGCGGCGCTGCTCACGGTGACTTCCTGCACCGCGTCGGTGCGGGGTTGGACGGCGACGAAAATGCCGTCGCCGCTCTTCGCGCCATTGTCCTGAATGTTGATGCCGTCGAGGGTCTGGTTGACGGTGGACTGGGGCAGGCCGTCAATCAGCGAGTAGCGGATGCCGCCGGCGGACTCGGTGCCGGGCTGGGTCGCGACCAGCTCGGTGACGTTGCGGCTGGTGAAGGGCAGCTCGCGGATCTGCGCGGCCTGAATGTTGTTGGAAACGGTGGCGGTCTCCGACTGCACCACCTCGGCGCCGCTGGTCACCTCGACCGTCTGGCTCTGCTCGCCCACCTGCAGGGTGACGTTGACGGTGGCGGGGATGCCGGCGTCAATTTTGACGTTGGAAACCACGCCGACCTTGAAGCCGACATGGTTCACCGTGACCTTATAGCTGCCGGGCGCGAGATCGGGAATGGCCCAGTAGCCCTTGGCGTCGGTCGAGGCCTTGACCGTGGTCCCGGTATTGGCGTTCACCACTTCGACCGAAGCGCCGGGGATCGAGGCCTTGCCCGGATCGAGCACGGTGCCGCTCACCACGCTGGTCGTTGACTGGGCCAGCGCCAAGGCGCAACCCAATACAAGAAACAGTCCACTTACCAACCACACCCGCAGTTGTCTTGACATGTTCTCCCTCCGGCGCGAACGTTCCGCCCGATGTATCGGGTAGTTCATACGAATGGATAAAGTATGTCAAGAGGAAAACGTATGACGGATGCTGCATATGACGGCGGCGGCGGGTGGCGGCGCTAACCGTCCTGCCCGGGCCCCTGGCCCACGGGTTGACAGCTGACCCGAACGAGGGCAGACTTGGGTCGAACGCTGACTGGAGAGTGGGATCATGTGGCGCAAGCGTAGCGATCAGGACTTTGCCGCGGAGATCGAATCCCACCTCGCGATGGAAGCCGAACGGCAGCGCGAGGCCGGCCTGGATCAACGCGCGGCGGCGGCGGCGGCGCAGCGCGCCTTTGGGAACGTGGCCCGCAGCCAAAAACGTTTCTTTGAATCCCGGCGCTGGCTGTTCTGGGCCAACCTCGCCCGGGAGTTCCGCATGGCGGGGCGCGCCCTGCGCCGGTCCCCGGTCTTTACCGCGGTGGTCGTGCTCACCCTCGCCCTGGGCATGGGTGTGGGGGTGGCGGTGTTCAGCATGGTGGATGCGCTGCTGCTCCGTCCCCTGCCGGTGGCGCAGCCCGATCAATTGGCGGTGCTGGCCTTCCGTCAGGGCAATGGCCCGTTGAGCACGCAGTTCTCGCTGCCCGACGTGCGCGATATCGGCGCCCAGACCGGCGGGGTGTTCTCCGCGGTGACGGGATATATGGAGTTGCTCGACGGCCTCAGCCGGGGCGGTGCGGCCCGGAGCGGAGCCCCGAGCGGGTCCGCGACCGTCCTCGCCAACTACGTCACCGACAACTTCTTCACCACGCTGGGCCTGCACGCCTACCGCGGGCGGCTGATCGAGCCGGGCGAGGGGCGCGGTCCGGGCTCGGACCCGGTGCTGGTCCTTTCGTATTCCACCTGGCAGCGGCAGTTCGGCGGCGATCCCGGAATCGTGGGCGCGACCGTGCACTTCAACGGCAAGCCCATCACGGTGATCGGGGTGACGCCGCCGCGCTTCCACGGAACCCGCTCGCTGGCCGACATCCAGGCCTACGTGCCGATTTCCATGTTGACCAGCTACGAGGTGGGGTGGCCGCCGAACCTGCTCGACAACCGCATTCTGCAGAACGCGTTTGTGCTGGCGCGGCTGCGTGCGGGCGTGAGCTGGGCGGCGGCGGCGGCGGCGCTGCGCGTGGTGGCTGGGCGGCTGGCGCGCGCTTATCCGGCGACCGAGAAGGGCTTGGCGCTGAGCGCCTACCCCGAATTGCTCGCCCGGCCCGGACCCGAATCGGGCGCGCTGCTGCGGCACGCCGCCGCGCTCTTCCTCGCTTTGGCGGGGCTGGTGATGCTGCTCGCCTGTCTCAATGCCGCCAACTTGTTCGCGGTGCGGGCCGCGGCGCGGGGGCCGGAGCTCGCCGTGCGGGCGGCGCTGGGCGCGGGGCGCGGACGGTTGGCGCGCGAGCTGCTGTGCGAGAGCCTGCTGCTGGGGCTGGCGGGCGGCGCGGCCGGACTGGCGCTGGGGGTGCTGGGCGGCCAGGCCGCCGCCGCCATCCCGCAGCATACCTACGCGCCGCTCCAACTCGATATCCGCGGCGACGGCCGCGTGGCCGCGTTTGGGATCCTGGCGGCGGTGCTGGCGGGCGTGGCGGTGGGCCTGGCGTCGGCGTGGCGCGCTTCGGGGCGGAGCCTCGACGCGGTGCTGCGCACCTCGGGCCGATCGCATGCCGGTGGACGCACGCGCTGGCGCGAAGCCTTCGCCGGCTTGCAGGTGGCGGGCTCGCTGGCGGTGCTGGTGGTGGCCTTCCTGTTTGCGCGCAGCTTGGGCCAACTGCGGCGCGAGAGCCTGGGGTTTGCACCCGCCCAGGTGGTCAACCTCTCGCTCAACCCCGCCGATGCCGGCTTCAGCCAGAGCGCGGGGGAGGCCTTTTACCGTTCCCTGCTGCCGCGCATCGCCGCCCTGCCGGGGGTGCAATCGGTGGGCCTGTCGGACAGCACCCCGCTCGGGGACTACTACAACAACGACAACCTGAAGATCGCCGGCTACACCAGCCCCCCCGGGGAAGGGCTGCCGCTGGTGGACTACAGCGTGGTCTCCGGCGGATACTTCCCGACGCTGCGCATCCCGCTGCTCGAGGGCCGCGGCTTCACCGCCGCCGACATCCCGGGGGCGCCGCCGGTGGCCGTAGTCAACCGCGCCTTCGCGCGGAAGTACTGGCCCGGGCGCGATCCCATCGGCCAGCACTTCGCCAAGGTCAGCGGCGCCACCAACCCGGTATACGAGGTGGTCGGGGTGGCGGGGGACGTGCGCAACCACAGCCTGACCGGGCCCTTCGCCCCCTACTTCTACCTGCCGCTGACCCAGAACTACGACCTCTCGCCGCTCCAGGTGCTGCAAATCCGCAGCGCGGCGCCTGCGGGCACGGTGATGCGCGAGGCCGAGGCGGTGGTGCGCAGCCTGGCGCCGGCAATGCCGGTGTTCAACGTCGAGACCATGGAGGCGAGCCTCGACTCGCTCTCCGCCTTCCTCGCCTTCGAGGCCGCGGCGGTGGCGGCCGCGATCGTGGGCGCGGTGGGGATGCTGCTGGCGGTACTCGGCGTCTACGGGGTGATGTCGTACACCGCGGCGCTGCGCCGGCGGGAGATCGGCATCCGCCTCGCGCTGGGGGCGCGCCCCGGGCAGGTGCTGCGGCTGATGCTGGGGCGGGGCGCCGCGGTGGTGGCGTGCGGCTTGGGCGCCGGGCTCGGCCTGGCCGTGGCCGCGGCGCGGCTCAGCGCCAACCTGCTGGCCGGGGTCCGCTTCACCGACCCCGCCGCCTACGCCGGCGCCGGTCTGCTCTTGGGCCTGGTGTCGCTGCTGGCCTGCGCCCTGCCCGCGCGCCGGGCGGCGCAACTCGACCCGGTGCGCACGCTGCGGCAGGAATAGTCGCGTTCTCATCGGCGATACCCTCGATTGCCTCCACCATGTGTGTGTGTGGACTGCACCCGCATTTGGGCATAAACCGCCGGTAAACCATTGATTCCGCACGAGCGGCGATTGCGCGGGACGCGCCCATCAATGGATACGATGCGGTGCGTCGGCGGTCGCCCCTGCGATAACTTTGTTGCAAATTCGCGATGGAATTTACGCGGGCTGCGCCAGCGAGTACGGTCGCGCCCATCACGCTTTCTTCAGGGCATGTCCTTTATGCATCGCAATGTGGTCGGTCTTGCCGCTCTTGATTTCGTACTGTGGATCGTCCTCGCTCGCGTGGTGGATGTATCCCTTGTAGTTGACGTCCTTGGTATGCACTTTGATGATCGTGCCGCTGACATGGCCTGCCTCGGAATTCCAGGCTACCCGATCGCCGACCTTGAATCGAGTTTGCGCCATCAATCCCCCCTTGCCGAATTACCCGCGACCACGACCCTCGAATGATTGTCGCGGGCCCCGCTCTACCTTCACGATTCTTTTCCGACACCAGGGGTGTTGACCGTTCAAAAGTGCACAGTCCGTCGCAGGTCCAACATTCCCGAGCGCCTTTGGCGCATGCTACTGTAGTGCGTCACACAGAATGACGTTTAATTTCGGGCGAAAGCGTGCGACTTTTCTTGGGGAAAAGTCGCATACGGGGCATTGGCATAATGCCTGCTATTTGTGACGCACTACACTACCGGTCTGGCGGGGTGGCCGGCAAGGAACGGATGAAGGCGATGATGGCGGCCATGTCGCGCGCATTCAGGTTGGTCAACGGCATGCCGCCTTGTTGCATTGCCCGGCTGTGATGGCGGAGCAGATTCTCCAGCACGGGCGCCGGGAGCACCGAAGCCGTTCCCGCCAGTCCCGGCGCGGCGGCGGTGCCGCGCAAGCCTCCGGTGCCGTGACAGGTCTCGCAGGAATAATGCTGGAAGAGTTCCCTGCCGCGGAGAGCCTCGGGGCTCAGCGGCGGCGCGGGCGCCGCGGCGGCGGCGGGGTTGGGCACGGCGCCCGGCGGCGGGGCGGCAGGAGCCGCGACCGCGCCGCTCAGGCTGGCGACATAGGCGACTAGCTCGCTCAGTTGCCGGTCGCTGACGGCAATCGTGGGCATTCCCCCATCCTTCATTTTTTGGGTGGGGTTTCGTACCAGCGCGCTCAATTGCGCGGTGGAGTACTTGCGCCGCACGCCGATCAGCGCCGGGGCGAAGTGCGTGCCCTCGCCGCTTGGTCCGTGACAGGCCGCGCATCCATTTGCCAAATAGATATCGCGGCCCGCAACCATGGCAGGCGCCGGGGACACGGCCGCGGGCACGGGGGAAGGCGGGGGCGGAGCGGCGGCGGGGGGCGGCGGAGCGGTGGGATTCGCGGCCCTGGGTTCGCTCCCCGGGGACACGGCCGGCAGGGTGGGGGTTCCCGCGGCGGCGGCGCCCGGCAGCGTGCGCAAATAGGCAATCAGCCCCTGGAGTTGCTCTGGCGTCGCCCCCATCACCGGCGGCATGCCGCCGGCTCGCATGGCGGCATTGGGCACCTGAAGCAGGCGCGCGAGGTCGTCATTGGCCAGCTTTTCCACGCGCGGGCCGAGCGCGGGAGCGCGCTCGGTACCCCCTCCCGCCTGTCCGTGGCAGGCCCCGCAAGCGCGCGCCTGGTACATCTGGCGGCCGAGCGCGGCCGCGCTCGCGGATTCCTCGACCGCGGGCGCGGTAACGTTGCCGGGCGGAACCGGGAGCGGCGCCCCCGCCGCCGCGGCCGCCGCGGCCGCCACTCGCGGCGCCACGCCGTAGGTGGCGGGCACGTTCGCGGCGGTCGTCCCCACCGCCCCGAGGTAGGCGAGCAGCATGGCCATGTCGTTTCCCGAAACCTGGACCGCGGGCATACCGCCGGCGCGCATCCGCGAATTTGGATTGCGCAATAACGCAATCAGCTGGGGCTGCGGGATCTTGCCGGTAATTCCCACCAGGGAAGGTGCGCGCGCCGTGCCCGTCCCGGTTTCGCCATGGCATCCGGAACATCCGTTGGCATCGAAGATGCCCCTGCCCTGCGCGACGCGCGGGTCAATCGGCCCGGTGGGAGGCTGCGGCACAGGCGCGATCGTGCCCGGCGACTCCACGTAGGGCTCGAAGGGCTCCGCATTGTAGGCTTGCTCCTGCTGCGCCTGCAGCGCCAGTTGGGCGGCGATGCCGGGGTCGCGGGCGTCATCCAAGCGGCTCTTGTTACCCAGGAACAGAAGGCCGCCCAGCACGATCGCCACGCCCAGCAGCGGCAGTGGCCGGCGCCGGGGCCGGCGCTCCAGACTGCGATCGAGAAACGGCAATAGAAACAACAGTGCGGCGAGGAGGCCCGGCAACACCACGATCGCCAACACGACGCTCGATCCTTCAAAAAATTTGAGCCATTCGAACATCGGCAGGTAGTACCACTCCGGCCGAGGCAGGAAGTGCGCGTCCGTCGGGTTGGCAATGGGGCCCAGCGTTACCGGATGGAAGTAGGCCAATACCCCCAGCGCCGCAATCAGCAGCAGGGCAAAGGTCATATCCATCAGGACCTGGCGCGGGTAGAACGGCTCGGGCGGCAACTTCGGTTGCAGCGGATCTTCCCGGATCGGGCCGGCCGGACCGGCCTTGCGGAACAGCGCCACATGGATTCCGATCAGGAGAAGCATGGCGGCGGGGATCAAGAACACGTGGGCGACATAGAAGCGCGAGAGGGTCAGCGTTCCAATGGTGTCGCCGCCGCGCAGCAGCCGGGTCAACCAGCCGCCGATCAGCGGTACCTGGCCAATGACGTTGGTGCCCACCGCGGTCGCGAAGTAGGCTTTCTGATCCCACGGAAGCAGATACCCGGTGAACCCCATGGCCAGCACGAACAACGACACGGTGGCGCCGGAAATCCAGAGCAGTTCACGCCGGCCCTTGTAGGAACCGTATAGAAAGGTCTGCAGAAAATGGAGCGCCAACACCACCATCATGGCGCTCGCGCCGTAGGAGTGGAGGCTGCGCAGAAACGCACCCGCCGCTACCTGCTTGGTGATGTAGGCGACGCTGACGTGCGCGGTCTCCGCCGAAGGCACGTAGTAGAGCGCCAGACAGATGCCGGTGACGATTTGTGAGATGAAGATGAACAACAAACCCGAGCCGAAGACGTACGCCCACCGCGCGCCGCCGGGGATGGGTTCGTCCAGCGACTCCGCCATCGCGCTGCGCAGGCCGGTGCGTTGGTCCAGCCAGCGCGCGAGCCGCCCCGCCGGGCGCCGCGGCGCTCCACCCTGGCCGCCAGATTCCGCGTCTCTGTCCTTCACATTGAACCGATTTCGTCCATTCCCCGCCGCCTAGTGTAGTGCGTCACACAAAATGACGTTTAACTTCGGGCGAAAGCGTGCGACTTGTTTTGGGGAAAAGTCGCATACGGGGCATTGGCATAATGCCTGCTATTGGTGACGCACTACACTAGCTCATGGCTTCGCGATTAGAAACGTTGGGCCGGAAATATTCGAACTGCACCCGCAGTACGCCGCCCCGCACTTGGCTTCTCAGCGTGTCCAGGGAACGCGGCGGCGGGCCGGAGAGGCGTTGCCCGTCGGACTGGAACTGGCCTCCGTGGCAGGGGCAGACAAAGCGGCCGCGTCCGGGTTGCCAGGAGACATTGCAGCCGAGATGGGGGCAAATGGCGGACAGCACGGTGAGTTGGCCCGCCGCGCCGCGCGTCACATAGACCGTCTGGGCGGACACGATTTCGCGCCAGCCGTCGCGCTGCGTCAGCGTAATCGTCTTCCGGACCGGCTCTTTCGCCTCGGCGAACTCGCTCGCATGCCCCACCTCAGACCATGATTCCGGTGTGGACTTGGCATAGAGCGGGTACAGCACAAAGCGAAGGACGGGGATGGCGAGAACCGCCGCGACCCCCGCCGTCCCCAGGCTCAGCAACCCACCAAAAAACGACCGGCGTGTATAGCCGCGCGGCGGCGGTGAATCCGTATTCATGCACGTCCTTTCCTGGGCACGGCCATTCCGGCGCATGGAGGAACATCAGAATGTGAGCCACAGGGCCGCGTAGACGGTATTGTTATCCGCGGCATTGCGGTTGAACCCGTCGTAGTTGTGCGCGGCTCCGTTGAATTTCGCGTAGCCGGTGTAGGCCACGCTGAGATCGACGTTCTGCACCGGCCAGTAGCCAACCTGGACGATATAGCCATTGGTGGCGGGGCTGCCGCTGCGGCTGCCGCTTATGGCGGCGGGGGCGTAGAGCACCGCGTCCGCGCTGCCGGTGGTGGAGAACAGCCCCAGCGTCGCGGTGTAGCGGTGGATCCAGTGATAGGTGGCGTCGAGCTTGAAGGTATTCAGAAAGTTGGAGGGATTGGCGGAGTTTCCCGCCGCAAAGGTGGCGTCCAGCGTGGATTTTTCGCGGATGTAGGTTCCGTGGGCATCCAGCAGGTTGGCGCCGAAGGGCCGCTCCCACTGAAAGTCGAACGCGGGATCGACGTAACGGTCACGCGGGCCCGCCACCGCGCCGGGGAAGGAGTTCACGACAATGCCGTAGGTTCCCACCTCAAGATAGTTGGCTCCCCAGGTCTGCTGCCAGGCCGCCCGCCAATAGGGGGCCACGCCGCTGATGTTGAAGGCGTAGCCGGCCCCGTTGACCGGAAGCGGACCACCCGCGTGCTCGGTTCGATACAACGTCACATCGGTGTAGAGATGGTTGTTCCACAGGCTGTAGCCGCCCACTCCGGCCACGTCCTCGGCCAGCGCGCCCGCAATCACCGGGGCCGCGATCGGACCCACGCCGGCGCTGGAGGAAATCCAGGGAAAGCCCCATGCCGGCGTGCTATTCCACACGTCCTCCACGGTGGGGTTGTTGTTTAAGGTAACCCCGTAGATCCAGTCTTTGCCCGCCAGGCGGCGCTGGTTGGCATAGCGGAAATCGGTGTTGTCCATGCTGAAATGGTCGTCGCTATGGGTGTAGGTGAACTGCGCCAATCCCCCAAAGTGGGCCGCGAACTCGCCGGCAAGAAACAGGCTGAGCTGTTGCGGAAAGCCGGCGGTGTTGTTCTGGCTGCCCGGCAGGATGGCGCGGTCAGCCGTATTGGACAGCAACACCATGGCGGAGAGCGGAATCGCCTTCGACAGGAACAAGTCCTTGGTGTTGCCGACCTTGCCGTTGGCCGCCAGATCCGTAAGGACATACCCGCGCAGTTTGAAGAGACGGCCGAAGGCCGTCAATTCCGGGGGGTTGCTGTGGCAGACATTGCAGGAGAGCCCGGTTTGGCGCGCAAAACTGGGTACTGCGTTGGCCTGCCAGCAACCGCTCATCAGCGCGGCCAGGACGGCCAGACGCCCGGCGGCTCGCCATGCTGCGCGCCGGGGGATGGCGAAGTGGCACGGCCACTTTTTGCCGGGGTCGCTCCCGTTGCTCGCTCGGAGGCCGGACTTCGATTGCCGGCAGGGGATGCCCGCTCTGTTCAGGGCATCTGCGAGCTGCCGGCAGGGGTCCTTGTGCCGGCGCGAGCACATGCGCCGAAGGCGCTCAGGAATGCCGGGCGCGCGGCCTACCGCGCTGGGGTCCGCGCCAATTATGGAGAGGGCGTGCGTTTCTTCCCTAAGCGTCATGTATGCAGGCACGATGGGCGTCTCAGCTAGGATGAGCGGAGCAGCGTGAGGTAAGCTGCCCAAAAGTGCACACATGGCATCAGCCCACGGTGGACATTTGAGCATAAATCGCCCCTAAGTGATTGATTCCGCACGATGGACGATTGCACAGCGCTGAGCCTGGCTCGAACACGATTGCAGGCCGGATCGGACGGTGCGGGTCCGCCCGGCTTGTCAGGCTCGGGCGCGGCAGGACGGCGTCTTGGGGGTGTGCCATGCAAAGGGAGTAAGATGCGGTCCGCCGGCGGCCGCCCCGCGATAACTTTGTTGCATTTTGGCGACGGGATTGATGCGGGCGGCGCCCAGCGTACAGGCGGCGGACGCGGACGCTGTTGCCTAGAATGGAAGCTGGGAACCGCCGCGGGGAGTCTGGGTATGACGATCACACCGTTTCACTACCGTGCGGCCGAGGGCGACCTGGAAGACCTGCGGCGGCGGCTCGCGTCCACACGCTGGCCGCCGGAGGGCCCCGGGGCCGATCCCTGGGAGGACGGGTTCGCGCTACGCGAGCTGCAGTCCCTCTGCCGGCGCTGGCGCGAGGAGTTTGACTGGCGCGCCGCCGAGCGCGCGATCGAGCGCTGGCCGCAGTTCCTGGCCGAGATCGGGAGCTACCGCATTCACTTCCTGCACGTCCGCGGACGGCGGCGCGGCGGGCTGCCGCTGATCCTCACCCACGGCTGGCCGGGATCGTTTCTCGAGTTTCTGCCGGTCATTCCCATGCTGGAGGAGTTCGACCTGGTGATCCCGAGCCTTCCTGGGTTCGGGTTTTCGCGCGCGCCGGCGGAGCCCGGCTGCAACACCTTTGTGATCGCCGCGCTGTGGGCGGAGCTGATGCGCGGCCTGGGGTACGAGCGCTACGGGGCGCAGGGTGGGGACTTTGGCGCGGCGGTGAGCACCATCCTGGGGTGGAAGTATCCCGAGCGCGTGGCCGGCGTTCACCTGAATTATATTCCCGGCTCCTACCGTCCGGACCTGAGCGCGGGGCCGCCGCCGAGCGCCGAGGAGCAGGCGTTTCTGGCGGAAGTGGCGCGCTGGGAGGAGACCGAGGGCGCCTACGCGCATCTGCAGCGCACGCGGCCGGGGACGCTGTCCTATGGGCTGAACGATTCGCCGGCGGGGCTGGCGGCGTGGATCCTGGAGTGCTTCCGCAACTGGGCGGACTGCGGCGGGGTGGAGTCGCGCTTCGCCATGCATGCGCTCGCCAACCTGACGCTGTACTGGCTGACCGGGTGTATCGGCGCGGCGTGCCGGCTGTACCGGGAGACGGCGCGCGCCCCGCTGGCGTTCGGGCCGGGCGAGCGCGTCCGGGTGCCGACCGCGGTGGCGCATTTTCCCCGGGAGGCGCCCTTTCCCCCGCGTTCGTGGGTGGAGCGCGGCTATGCGCTGGCGCGCTGGACCGAGATGCCGAGCGGCGGCCACTTCGCGGCCCTGGAAGAGCCCGAGCGCCTGACGGCGGACGTGGCCGCGTTCTTCGCGCAGCGCAGCTAGGCGGAATGCAGGCCGCGAGCGCGCGGCGCGCCGGCGGCGATGGCGGCGTTGAGTAACTCGACCAGGGGAAGGGCGGCGCGGAAGCGGGCGAGGATGAGGCGGTCGAGGCCGGGCTCGAGCGCGGCTTCGGGCGGCAGGAGCGTCATCGCGCCCCACTTCTCGCACTTGAGGAGATCAATGGCAGGGTCGGAGGGGCTGAAGCCTTTGGGCGCGCGCTGCAGGCCTGGGCAGACTGGCGACGGGAGGAGCCGTTTGACGGACCGCGCCGCCAGCGCCGCGCGGAAAGGCCGGGCGTCGCGCGCGATCGCCTGCCGGATGCGGAGCCGCTGCTCCGGCGAAGGCTGGAAACATCCGGCGGCGATCTCGAAGTCCTTCAACCCGAAATGGACGTAGAACCCGGCACCCGAGGTGCGCTCGAGGCCGCGCGCGCCCCACCAGGCGCCGAGCTTGGTCTTGTAGGGCGGCCGGTCGGCGTGGAACCGCAGGTTGGTGTAGATGCGCATCATCGCCGTGGGCGCCGGGGTGGCGTAGCGCGGCGCCAGTTGGGCGAGGGCGCGGGTGAGGTCCTCGCAGAGCCGAAGCGTGGGCGCGTGCACCGCGCTCTGGTAGACATCCTTGTGCGCGGTGAACCACTCGCGCTGGTTGTGGCGGCCGAGGGCGCGCAGGAAGCGCAGGGACTCGGGCGTGAAATAGGGCGGCTGGGGCAAGGACCTTATCTTACTCGGCGCCGGCCGCTCGCAGAGCACCTGCAGCTTGGGAAAGTACTGGCGACGCCAACGTGTGCCGTTGTAGGCACACAACGTGATTCGAGGATGTGGTTTTCCACATCGAGCGCGGCGACTTGCTCGATATTCTCGAACATCCAAGCCCAGACCGCTACCCCGGCCAGCGCATCTTTGTCGTGAGGCGCGGGAACTATACGTACCTGGTGCCGTTGGTAGAAAATGATCGGGAAATCGTCCTGAAGACGATTATCCCCAGCCGCAAGGCGACCAAGGGGTACCTCGGCAAGGAGTCCGAATATGAAGTTGGATAACGACGAGAAGGCACTGCTTGCGTCGGTCGAGCGTGGGGAGTGGAAATCCGCGGCTAACGGTAAGCGGAAGCGAGCCCGGTACTCCAGCTATGCCAAGGCCACATTCCGCAAGGACCGAAGGTTGAACATCCGGCTTTCGAGCAAGGATCTGGAAGCGATCCAGAAGCGGGCGCTGGCCGAGGGCTTGCCCTATCAGACCCTGATTTCGAGCCTGCTCCACAAATACGCGACCGGCCGCCTGAGGGACATCTGAAGGTGGGCGGCTGCGCGGCTGGGCGGCGCGGCCGCCTAGTGCACGGTGAGGTAGACCTGCTGCTGGACCACCTCGGCGCCCGCGGTGGCGGTTACGGTCACGGGGTATTGGCCCGGCGGGGTTCCCGAATAGGTTCCGGTCCCGGTGATGTTTACCTGCTGTGGCGAAGCGTCGGCACTCTCGGCAATGGAGAGGGTGGCGGAGGAGACGGCGTTGGTCGTGGGGGCAAAGTGCAGCGATATGGGGCAGCTGGAGCCCGCCGGCAGCGAACCCGGGCAGGAGTTGGATTGGCTAAAGACGCCGCCGGCGGGGGTCAGCCCAATTCCATAAATGGATAGCGAGCCGGATCCGCTGTTGCTGAGCGTGACCGTCTGGGCGGCGGTCGCATTCACCGCCACATTGCCGAAGGCCACCGAACTGGGGGTGACCGTAGCCGCGGGCTGAGGGGTTGTGCCGCCACCGCCCGTCCCGCCGGTGCTGCCTGGGCTCGATCCGCCGCCGCAGCCCGCCGCGGCCAGCATCGCCAAGCCCAGCGCCAGCGGCAGGGCCTCGCGCCGGCGCCGCGGCAAAGAGCCGATCGCCAGCAGCAGCAAGCCGCCGAGGAGGAGGAGCAAGCCGGCCACGCCGCCGCCGGTGCCGCCGCTGGGAGCCGGGACCTTCGACGTGTTGGCGGCGGTGCTAATGGTCATCGTGATCGGGAGCGGATTGACCCCGTCCATCACGGGCGCAGCCGGCGAGAAGCTGCATGCGGCTTGGCTGGGCAGCCCGGAGCAGGACAACGTCACCGGGCCAGTGAAGTTCATCAGCGGCAGCAGGGTCAGGCTCACGCTGGCCGGCTGCCCCGCCGACGTCGTTGCCGACGGCGGCGCGGACTGGGAAAACTGAAAGCCGGGGGCCAAGCCGGTGAGGACGGCGTTGGTATCGGAGGGACCCTCCATGCTCAACGAGCCCCGGCGCGTCCCGGCCGTTTGCGGCCGGAAGACCACGCTGATTTGGCAGCTCGCGCCAGGGGCGAGATTGGAGGGGCAGGTGCTGGTCTGGAAGAAATCCGGCAGCGCATTGTTGAGCGAAGCGATTGTCGGTGGGGCATTGGAAGCCGCTATGCCGCCCAGATTCGTCGCGGTGATGGTCTGCGGGCTGCTGGCCATACCGATGCTCACCGTGCCGAAATCGAGGCTCGCCGGGGCGAGCGCGATGTTGGTCGGGGTCGCGATCACCAGCACCGGTGAGACGCTGGGGGCATAGTTGACGTCGCCCCCAAACCGTGCGGTCAGGCTGGCCTGTGGATGATCGAAGGCGGGCAATGTGACCGGGGAAACCAGCTCCGAGTAGCCGGTCTTCGGATCGGTCCCGACGTCGCCGCCGCCGCCTTGGCCGACCTGGTTCGCCCCGTCCCACACGGTGTAGAGGCCATCAGGTGCGATGGGCGTCGCGATTTGGGACGAAATGGTGACCGTGAAATAGTTCGACCCCGGCGCGTTCTCCGCGATAGTTGTGGTGCTGCCGCCCTTTTTGACGGTCACGGTCAGGGGGGCGGCGCTGGCCGCCTGCAGGCTGGAATCGCCCGCGTAGCTGGCTTGCAGGGTGTACACTCCCGGTTGCAGGTCCGGCGTAGCCGCCACAAAGACGGCGTCTCCCTGGGAGTTCAAGGGCAGGGTAAGCGGGGACTGGTACGTGGTGCCGTTCAGCGACGTGGTCAGCGTAACCGAGCCGGTCGCGATGCCTTGTTGCGAAACCCCGGCGGCGGCGGCCCGCACCAGGTAGGCCTGACCGAAGATGAGCGAGGTGGCGGAAACCGGGTCGCCGTTGCTGTCCAATGTCAGGAGCGTGAGGTTGACGTTCGCGCTCTCCTTGCCCACGCTGACCGCGGCCGGCGCCGACTCGCTGCTGCCGAAGTTGAGGTCGCCGCCGTAGCGCGCCACCAGGTTGTAGCTGCCGCCGGGCAGCGCCGCGGTGCTGGCGTTGACGCTCCCGCTGGCGTCCAGGGTAAAGGTCTGCACCGCCGCCTCGGTCCCGTCCGCGAACTGCGCGATCAGCTCGACCTGGCCGCCGGGGATGCCGCCGCCGCCGCTGACTTGAATGGACATTGGCACACTCTGCCCGTGCGTCAGGTTCGCCGGCGGCGTCAGCGCAAGCGTGGTGCTGCTGGCGTGGAAGGCGACGCCGCCCCACTGGTTCACCAGTTCGTCGGCGTTGACCGAGCCCAATCCGGTGGCCAGATCGTAGCCCGGACCGGCGCTGTAGCCCAGCGTGCCCGTGCTGCAATCGGGGGTGCCCGCGGTGCAGGGGACCAAATTGTTGCCGGTGGTCACGTCGTGGAAGATGCAGCCCGCGCCCGTCCCGCCCCCCGCGGGGCAGGAGGATTGCGCCGCCAGCTTATAGAAGATGCCGTTGGCCAAACCCTGGGGCGCGCTCATCTTTTGGTTGACCAGCGCCATCACGCCGGCCAGCGAGGGCGAGGAGGCGGAGGTGCCGCCCACGGTATAGAAGTGAAAGGCGAAGCCGCCACTGGTGTCGTCGCAAACGTTTTGGTAGCAGATGACGTAGCCGTCGTGGCCGGCGGCGCTGAGCGAGACGTCGGGCAGGTCGCGGGCCTGGTCGGCGGGCACGCCGGCGCCCGCCTGCCACGCCGGCTTGGGGTAGAGCGCGCTGGCTCCGCCCGAGCCCGAGGCCAGGCTTCCCGGCGACACCGCGCTCTCGTTCCAGGGCTGTTCCGGAATGTAGCTCAGCGCCGAACCGTAGGCGTCGCTGGCGGAGGTGTTGTTGTTCCAGTAGGCGCCGTCGTTGCCGGCTTCGTTGAACTGGGTGCCCCCCACCGCGGTATCGAAGGGCGTCGAGGCCAGGCCGCTGACCGCGAGACCGGCGCTGGCGGCGGCGTTGGCGGGATCGTCGCAGCCCGCGGGTCCATTGTCGCCGGCACTGACCAGGGCGGTGATGCCCTCGGCCGCGGCCTGTTCCCAGAGCGCGTTCCAAAAGGCATTTTCCGCCGCGCCCATGGTGGCCTCGCACTGCCCAAAGCTGGTGGTCATCACCGGCGCGAGATCGTGATCCACGATGTACAGCGCCGACAGGTCCACCCCGTCGGTGGTATCGGTGGGTTGCGAGACCACCAGGTCCACCGTGGCCTGGGGCGCCACCGCGCCCGACCATTCCGCGTCCAGGGTGGCCTCGACGTCGTCGCCGTCGGCCACGATGCCGGGATCGTCGCCATCGAGAATGGTGGCGAAGCTGCCGCTCGCGCCGGGCAGGAAGAGGCGGCGGAAGGCGGCATCATCGGCGGGGTTGATATCGGAACGCGCCACCACGGCGATGGTTTCGCCGCTGCCGTCCACCTTGGCCGTGTAGAGCGGGTTGAGGTTGTAGATGGTGGCGTAATCGGCCGGCGCCAGCGCATGCAGGAGCTGTCCGCTGGGATCGCCGTAGTTAAGGCTCGGCGTGGGCGCGCCGGGCGCGGTGCGGGCGACGGCGCCCTCGCCCAGGATGCGCGCGGCGGCGGCGGGTTTGCGGAAGTCGTTGAGCGACACCACCCCCGCCACCACGGGCGCGAGCGCGGCGGGAATCGCGGGATCGCTGGCGTTGGCCCAGTGCAGCGCGCCGTTCGCCTGGTAGCGATGGATCGCGGTGTGCAGGGCGCTGGCCACCGTGGCCGCGGTGCCGGAAAACTCGATCACGCCGCCGCCGGCCGCCACCCGGTCGACGGTGAATCCCGAGCGCCGCAGCCAGCTCGTGACCGCGGCAAGGTCGGCGGGCGCGGGTCCGAAGCGCTGCCCGAACTGCCGCGGCGTGAGCCAGTGGTGATAGTCGGGCGAGTCGGTCTCGCGCAACCGGTTCAACTGCTGCCGCAGGTCGGCCTCCTGCCGCGGGCTGCGGCGCAGCACCAGCAGCATGCGCTGCAGCGCCAGCCCGGCCGGGGCCGCGCCCCGATCGGCGGCGCGCAGCGCCGGCGGCAGGGTATTCCCCGCGAGGCGCACCCACTGCGCGTCGTTCACCGCCTGGGTGATGCGGGCGGGGGTGGGGGCGGGAGGCGGGGTCTGCGCCCCGAGGGCGGTCGCGAAGGCGAGAGCGGCGAGCGTGGCCCAAACACGATGGGCTCCTGCCCCGGCGCGGTGTTGCACGGCCCGCTGCGGCTGGCGGCGGAGCAAACACTGCATGAGTCGCCTAGACACGGTAGCCCAACATAGCAGCACCGCATAAATGACCGCAAGGGGAAACGAGCACACGCACCGCGGAGACAAAGTCGCATGGAAAACCCGCGGTCAGGCGAATGACTTACCCGGCACTGATGGCGCGGGCTTCCCTTTGCCCGACTTGCTCACGGAGTTGCAAAACCGGACCCAGCTCACTCGCCGCAGCCTGGCCCGCATTCTCACGCAGAGCAATCGCCTGGACGGCTTTTTAAGGAACCCGCATGCGTTTTTGGCGCTGGCGGCGGAGGCCATCAACCGCGCCAAGCGGCTCGCCATCGTGGACGGAATCAAGTACCAGCGCCTGGGCGCGAACGAGTACTACTGCCAGCAGTTGTTCCAGAGTGAGGAGCTGATCGGATATTTAAAGAACACCGTGCCGGCCTTTAAGGCGGTCTACGAGGACATTGTCGTCCAGTCCGACACCGAGTCCCGCTTTGCCCAGCAGCTCGAGGCCGATGAATCGGTCAAGGTGTACGCCAAGCTGCCGGCTTGGTTCCGGGTGCCGACGCCGCTCGGCGATTACACCCCCGACTGGGCGGTGCTGCTCGAGCGCGATGGAGCCGAGCGGTTGTACTTCGTGGTCGAGACCAAGGGCAGCTTGTTCGCCGACGACCTGCGCGCCACCGAGGCGGCCAAAATCGACTGCGGCAAGGCCCACTTCGCCGCGCTCGCCGAGGGTGACAACCCGGCTCGCTTCCGCGTGGCCAACCGGCTGGAGAACCTGCTCAACGAGCTGTAGACGCGGATGTGGTGGCGTCAATTCGGCGCTCGGCCGAACCCGCCGGTTCTGGCCATCAGGAGTTCCTGAAGTTCCGCCACGCCTTTGCCCGATTCCTCGTCCACCGTAAGGTCGGCCTCCGCGCTGAATAAATGGGTGGCATATTTGTGGGCCTCCGCAACCCGGCGGTCGTGCTCGCGGCCGCTACTCAGGATCACCGCTACCCGATGCAGCCTCATGGCGCCGTTGAGGCGAGGCGCGAGACCGCCCTGATCGCGCAACTGCCCATAGCGCCAAAATGTGTGCACGACTCTGCCTACACGGAGGGCTGCGCCCTTGGGTGAATTCAGATCGACCCCATCGAGGAGTGTGGCGTCCCGTTCGTCAACAATGGCCATCGCCACCGGAGCAATTTTGGCGTTGATTCCAAGAATGTCCAGGGGTTTCGCCAGCCTCAGGACCGAGCTGGCTGATAAGCGGCTTGGTGCGATTCGGGAAAGGAAAGTATTCAGATCCCTTGCAAAGGGCTCCAGTTGCCGGGCTGCGGCCTCGCGCGATTCCTTCCGCGCGTCTTTTTCCTCCGAAGAGGTGAAGCGGTCGAGCAAGCGCTGCTGCATGGCAGGGGAGAGCTCGCTAATGACCCGGTAAGGCTCCGACGCCGTGAGCTGCGGTTGATACCGGTTGAGCACCGATTCCGATTCCGCGCGGCCGGCGCCGCGGAGCCGCGAACGCAGGTCGTCCAGGTACTGCTGTACCAGGGATACATCGAGGGACTTGCTGAGACACCGGAGCCGCTGAAACCGTGGATCGTAAATGACTTGGGTGGCTCGGTCGCCAGCAAACAGGAGTCCGACGCAGACCCTCTCGGCATATTCCGGGTCAGGCGAAAAATAAAGGAGTCGAAACGCGCTCGAAGCCACAGCTACCTCCATAATGCCACCGCCAGCCGGTGGATGCGCGCTCCGCGTTGGCAAAGGGCCTCCACTACACTTGAAGACCAGGGCACCCCGCCAAGGCGGTGAGCAACGTCGTTGACGATTTCCTCGATTTGATGCCTTTGCATCTCGCGGATCCTCTGCTGGACCGCACCGCCGGGGTGGAGTCCTCTGCGGTCGCGGAGCAGTTCACCGAGTATCCCCGGGGGCCACAATTTCTCGTCTGCGATTGCGGCGGAGTTCATGATCGGGTGCGGACCTCGTAGCGCCAAGGACTTTTCGAAATCAATGAAGAAGGCCTTCGGAGGTTGGTCGGAGGTGACCTGGATGAGGACGTTATTGATGTCCCGGTCCGCATTGCAGAGCCAACCGTCGACGATCACCGCGTCAAAGAGATCGCTGAAATTTGACAGCGAACTTCCCACTGGGCCGCGGATCCACGGCTCAGCATTGCGGGCACAGTCGCGCAGGAGCTCGCTACCGGCGTACGTCTCGGCGCCTTCTCTGCAAACAGCAGTCGGCAGCACCGGCAACCCGACAGCGCGCGCTAGCTCGCAGCCGAGTATTTCGGCGAACAGTGGCGGTCTCCGGCCCCTTGATGATGAAGGAGCCTTCGAGACACTCGGCGCGCTCGGGGGCACAGCTATAAACGATGCCAGGCGGCCCCGCCGCCCTCGGACCGCGGGTAATTAGGTCATAGACGGGGATCACAGAAAGTAGGGCAACCCTGAGCCTGCAATGATTCAGGGGCCACTATACCGCCATCTCCGGTGCCCGGCCAAGTTCGGCCGCGGGTACCGCCCCAACTGCGGCGCCGCCGCGTAGAACCCGCCTGCCAATTCGGATGCGACCCCGCTGAGCCCGGTGACTCAGCTCATCGTTGCGGCGGCGAGGGATTCCCAATATGGTACTCGGCGCACAGGAATGCCGCGTACCGCGCCGCATGGACCCAATCGTTATTCGCACCGCAACACCGCCGCCGAGTCACCGGCCAGGGCCCGCCGCGCCGGTAGGTAGCTGGCCAGCAGCGCGACCGCCAGCAGAAACAGCGGCGTCGCGGTGAAGGCCACCGGGTCCCAGGAGCTCACGCCGTAGAGCACGCCGGTGAGGGCGAGGGCCACCGCGGCGAAGCCGGCCATGCCCAGGCCCGCGCCCTTGCTCTTTCGCTATTGGAAGTTCAGGCTGACCTCGGTGACCTCGCCGTTCACGCCGGTGATGGTGAGGATGATTTGCAGGTTGGTGATGGTGCCGCTGCAGGAGGCCGGAATCCCGATAGTACCGCTGGTGGCGGTAAGCGAGGTGATCTGGGTCGTGAGGCGGCAGTCGGTGGTACTGGGCGATTGCGGGTTGCCGTTGAAGGCGTCCGACTTGAGCTCCATGTTGGCGATGGGGAAGGTCTTGGGCAGCGTCCAATTGAAGGTGTTGTTCGCCCCCAGGGTGACCGCCGACAGGCTGGAGCTGGTGACGCCGGTGAACTGCACCGCCTCGGTGGTGTTGGCGTTGCTATTGACCACGTACTGCACCGGGCCGCCGGTGGTGGTGGCGTTGAAGGTGAAGGGAGTGCCGGCCGGGACCAGGCTGGTGAGCTGGGCGCCGACGTTGAAGTGGTCCAGGGTGACCTTCAGCGTGGTGGTTGAGGTGGGGGCGTAGGTGGTGACCAACTGCGAGGTGGGGGCGATGGTGGTGTTGCTGAAGATGCCGCCGCCGCTGATGGTGGCCGCGGTGACCAGGCCCACCGGGGACTTGATGTCGCTTTCGAGAGCCGACTGCGACTGCACGGCGGCGCCGTTCTGTTGGGTTTCCACGGTCGCGCTCACATCCACTTCGAATTCGCGCTGGTCGCCGGCCAGCAGCCAGGAGCCGCCGCTGGAGACGAACACCATATTGGCGCCGAGCTGGGCCTGCCCGAGCTGGAAGAGGACGTTGGCGTTGGCGGTTCCGTTGGTGGCATTGTAGCCGGTCAAGGAAGTGACGGTGAAGCTCGACGTCTGGCCGCGGGCGAAGGTGACGAGTTCGGCGGCGAACTGCGCCTGGTTAAGGCCCTGGAACATCAGGTTGGCGGTCATGAAGGGCTCGAGGTCGGTATCGGCGAGGGCCGCGCCCTTGGCGGCCATGACCTGGGTCATGGAGGCGGCGGTGGCCTGGATGCCGGCGAGCGCGGCCGCCTGGCCATTGCCGGCGGGCACGACCGTGGTGGAGGTGCTGGTGGAGCTGGCGCCGCCGCTGGTCGTGGTGGTGGTCACGGTAACCGAGTTGGAGGCGGTGGTGTAGGTGAGGGTGGAGTTCTGGGTGGTGGTGCCGTCGGTGACCGCGACGGTGCCGGCGGTGGGGTTGACGGTGGTTTCGTCGAGGACTTTGTCCACGCCCGCGCCGTTGGCGGCGAAGGTGGAGGAGATCAGGTTGAAGTTGGGATCGGTGACGCCGTTGTTGGTGAGCCAGAGCTGGACCACGTTCTGCACCAG
>Ga0134125_10002118_pt1 | contig 23780 bp, 17 predicted proteins | sample KB31751_FD_96464 | JGI IMG/M metagenome (GOLD analysis project Ga0134125, IMG submission 96464) | Terrestrial soil microbial communities with excess Nitrogen fertilizer from Kellogg Biological Station, Michigan, USA - KB3-175-1 | ecosystem: Environmental > Terrestrial > Soil > Unclassified ...
AATACATGTACATTGACCGCATGATAAAGACAGGCGTGAAAGGTTTTGTACTAAAAAACGTTAGTCCCGAAGAGCTGATTAAAGCTATTGACACTATATTGAACGGCAGCAATTATTTTTCCAACGATATAGCCATTAAACTATTAAACTTCAATAACATTGGGCCTGATTCGCGCATCAGGCTGCACAATAGCCACGGCAAAATATACAACGATCTTTCTACCCGCGAAGTAGAAGTACTGAAACTGGTTGGCGAAGCCAAATCGAATGATGAAATTGCGGAAATGCTCAGCATTAGCAAACGGACGGTGGAAACCCATAAACAGAATTTGTTGCGCAAGATTGGTGTAAAAAACACCACCGAACTTATAAAGTTCGCCGTAGAGATGTCTCAGTAGCAAAGTGGTTATCCAGCTTATCTTTATATAATTTTATATATTTGCGCCCCATTTGGGGGATTAGCTCAGCTGGCTAGAGCGCTTGCATGGCATGCAAGAGGTCATCGGTTCGACTCCGATATTCTCCACTTCATAAATGGACTTTCAAAAAAAGTCCATTTTTTATTTTAGGAAATCTCTGCCAAGAGAAGAGATGATTAGATTATTATCGTACTCTTTTGCATTTAATAGCAAAATTTCTATATTTGTATAAATATACACCTACTGCTATGCGAAAGATTTTGATAAATTTTCAATTTTGCATACTAGCAATCCTGCTATTCCATTCCACTTCCTTTGCCCAAAACCCAAACCTAGCCATCGGGAAAGTTTATGCCCGCAGTATAGTAGATACTCTTGCATCACCTTATATGGGCGGCCGGGGCTATGTTGATGAAGGCAATAAACGGGCAGCCGATTATCTGACATCACAATTTAAAAATATCGGCTTACTGCCTTTCGGCGATTCTTACGAGCAGAAGTTTGAATATCCTGTAAACACATACCCAACTGCTTATATAGTAAGTGTAAATGGAGATGTGGCCGAACCCGGAGCAGATTATATCATCATTCCCAGCACACCTGTCATGAAAGGGAATTACCCGGTTGTAAAACTAGATCGCTCTATTCTTACTGACAGTAATAAATTAAAAAACTTCTTTGCACACGACTATAGTCAAACATTTATTTTGATGGATGATTCCGGTGTTACTGATAAGAAAGAAAAAGAGCTTTGGCAAAGTATTGAAACATCGCCGACAGAAGGCGGTTCAAACCCGTTTAAAGCCCGGGGAGTAATTGTGCTGTGCGATAAACTTACCGAAGAAACTTCGCAAACAGTTGCCAACTATGCCCTGATTAATGCCCTACGCAAAAGTCATTTTCGTTATGCCAAATCTATCAGTATTGATGTGCGTAACAAACTCATTAAAAGTTTCCCTACCCAAAACATTATCGGGTATATAAAAGGCAATGTGCAACCCGATTCATTCATTGTATTTACCGCACACTATGACCACTTAGGAAAAATGGGCAGTATATACTTCCCTGGCGCCAACGACAATGCAAGCGGGGTGGCCATGTTATTGAACCTCGCCAAATATTATTCGCAGCATAAAGATAGTTTACGCTATTCCATTGCTTTTATGGCCTTCAGCGGAGAAGAAATCGCCCTACTCGGTTCAAAATACTATACTGAACATCCGTTATTTCCCTTATCCGATATACGCTTCCTGGTAAATATGGATATTATGGGAACAGGCGATGAGGGCATAACGGTGGTTAACGGCACCATCTATAAATCAGCCTTTGATGATTTGGTGGACATAAATAATGCGGAGCATTTGCTAACTCTAATCAAGCCACGTGGCGAGACTGCCAATAGCGACCATTATTTTTTCTACAAGAATCATGTGCCCTCTATTTTTATTTATACTATGGGAGGCATCAAAGCCTATCACGATATTTATGATCGCCGCGAAACCTTACCCCTCACTAATTTTGACCAGGTACTTAAATTGCTGATTCAGTTTACAAGCGACATAAATCAGAGGAAATTTTAATAAACCTTTTCCCCAACTTAGTTCTCCATCTCTTCACTATCTTTGTTTCATGCTTTACCTCATCCCTACTCCCATTGGTAATTTAGAAGACATTACCCTGAGGGCCTTGCGCATATTGCGTGAGGTAAACCTTATACTGGCAGAAGACACCCGCAAAACAGCCATACTGCTGAAGCATTATGAAATAACCACCCCGTTAATAGCGTATCATCAACATAACGAACATAGTATTACACCTCATATAGCCGAACGTATTGCAAGAGGCGAAAATATAGCTTTGGTAAGTGATGCCGGAACACCAGGTATTTCCGATCCCGGTTTTTTGCTGGTGAGGGAGTGTGTGGCACAAGGCATAAAAACTGAATGCTTACCTGGTGCAACCGCTTTTGTACCAGCTTTGGTAAATTCAGGATTGCCCTGCGATTCATTTTATTTTGAAGGATTCCTGCCTCAAAAAAAGGGACGAAATAAAATTATGGAATCGTTGAAAGATTCAACTAAAACCATGATTTTTTACGAATCTCCGTTCCGCTTGTTAAAATCACTGGAACTTTTTGCCTCCACTTTTGGGCCGGAAAGAAAAGCGGCTGTTTCAAGGGAACTAACCAAAATACACGAAGAAAATGTACGCGGAACCCTGTCCGAACTCATAGCCCATTTTTCAAAAGCCGTTATTAAAGGGGAAATCGTTATTTTAGTAGCCGGGAAAAAAGATTAACAATTTTTAACAGCATACTTTTTTCAGGCTCCCTATATCTTAACAATATTTGCATCTCAATACTAACACATATATCATGAAGAACAAAATAACCTTTGGAATTTTTATTTTTTCAATAGCATTTATATTCAACGCAAAGGCATCATCACTTCCCGGAGATACCAATAAAATGGATGGCAGCGGGCTTAAACAAGGCCTCTGGGTGGAGAACCTGGGCCCTACTAAATGGATGGGGCAATATGTGAATGGTAAAAAAGAGGGTATTTGGGTTAGCCACCACTCTAATGGAATTTTAGATGAACTGATAACCTACAAAAACGGATTGAAGAATGGCGCCGATTATAATGTGGATGAAAATGGATATTACCACAGTGAAAAAGGCTATGTAAACGACACCCTGAATGGCCTTGAAGTACAGTTTTCGCCCGGTGGAAGAATTAACGGGGAAGAAACCTATAAAATGGGTATACTAGATGGAATCTATATGACTTACGCCAATTCGGGAATGGTTGCTCAGGAAGGCACTTTTAAAATGGGTAAGAAAGAGGGCGATTACAAATGGTATTATAACGATGGTAAAATTGCTTCAAAATACCATTATATTAAAGGAGTATTGAATGGTCCTTTTGAAAACTATTATGAAAATGGAAATATACTTTCCAAGGGTACCCATAAAAATGACGACTACGATGGAACCTACACTGAATTTTATGAAAGCGGCAAAGTGAAAAAGATGGGGCAATATAAAGATGGCAAGGAAACCGGCGAATGGAAAGAATATGCCGAAGATGGCAGGGTACAAGCGCAGGGAGCATATGCCGACGGAAAGAAAAATGGCGAATGGAAAGAATATACTGAAGATTTTCTTCAACTCACGACTACCAAATATTCAAATGGAAATGTAGTTGGTTCGCCAAGCGAGAAAGGTGTAAAGGCTCCTGCTATCCCAACTGATAATTCAGCTCCGGGCAAAGTGGGTCCGCCGGCAGAAACAGGAAATACTGCTCCCAACACATCAACAAGTACCGCCCCCGGCTCTACTACAAAGTAACCTTGCGGAGCTTATCTCCCACCAGGTTATTTTCTACAAGATATTCTGCAATTTGAACAGCATTAGTGGCAGCACCTTTCCGAAGGTTGTCTGCCACTATCCACATATTTAAGGTATTGGGTTGTGATTCATCCCTGCGGATCCTTCCTACAAAAACCTCATCTTTTCCTTCCGCATTTTTAGGCATAGGATAACTGTTTTTAGAAGGCTCATCTACTACAATAATACCACTACCTTCCCTAAGAATGTCTTTTACATCTTCTATTTTAAAATCGGTGGCAAACTCCACATTTACCGCTTCCGAATGCCCGCCTTTTACCGGCACACGAACAGTGGTGGCAGTAACCCGTATATTTTCATCTCCCATAATTTTCTTGGTTTCATTCACCATTTTCATTTCTTCTTTGGTGTAATCGTTTTCCAGGAACACATCTATATGCGGGATAACATTCATGTCGATATCATGAGGGTAGGCCTTTGCTCCGCTTTTGCCACTTCTTTCGTCCATCATTTGCGAAACGCCCTTGTGACCCGTCCCTGAAACGGATTGATACGTAGAAACCACTATACGTTTTATGCCATATTTCTCGTGCAAAGGATTTAAAGCTACCACCATTTGAATGGTTGAGCAATTTGGGTTGGCAATAATTTTATCCTCCGATGTAAGTACATAGGCATTTACTTCCGGTACTACCAGCTTTTTGGTTTTATCCATTCTCCAGGCAGAGGAATTATCTATCACCGTAGTGCCAGCTTCAGCAAACTTAGGCGCCCATTCCAGCGATACGCTTCCACCAGCAGAAAACAAAGCAATATCGGGTCTCATCTTTACCGCATCAGCCATAGAAACCACTTTATAGTTCTTTCCCTTATAAGATACTTCCATACCTACTGACTTCTCAGAGGCTACAGGGATAATTTCATCAACAGGGAAGTTACGTTCTTCCAATACTTTTAGCATGGTTCTGCCTACCAAACCGGTGGCTCCTACTACGGCTATTTTCATGATTTACAAAATTAAGGCTGCAAAATTAAGGTTTCGGAAGAATATTCAGCACACTATCCTTTGTATAGGAGGCTTTGGCAGCAATTAATGCACGGGCATTATCTACCTGGTTCCAGGTGTTCCAAAGCAATACGCCTACTAAGCGATCCTTATTAAGGTAATAAACTACTCCTTCTTTAAAAGGTTCCTTCCACTGCTCTACTGTTTCAAGCCTCGAATCAAGATCGCCCACCGCTTCATAGCCTAATTCAAAAAGATCGGAATAGAAAAACGGAAGATGGTTATATTTTTCCTTGGCGCCTGCCATATTTTCGCCTGCCATTTTTCCCATCGTGTTAGCATTATCTTCATGTTCCACACGCCTGTGTTTTTCTAATGAAGCATCGGGATAATTTGCAATATCGCCTGCTGCATAAATATCCGGGATTGAAGTTTGCAAGTATTCATTCACTACTATGCCATTATCCGTATCCAACCTGGCAGATTGGGCAAGTTCCACACCGGGCTTTATGCCAATACCGGCAATTACGCCATCAGCCTGAATAGTTTTACCGCTGTTGGTCGTCACGCTATATAAATCGCCTTGTTTCTCTATATTTTTTACTCCATCCTTGTTTAATAAAGTAACTCCTTTCTTTATAAAATAGTTATTTATAAACTGCGCCAAATCTGCCGGATACACTCTGGCACCAATAGCATCCTCCGGGAAAATCATAGTAACCGACTTGCCATTCATAGCAAGTGCCGCAGCTACTTCCGAACCAATAAATCCGCCTCCAATAACTACAAAGTTTTTCGCGGATGTAACCTGTTTGCGCAATTTTTTGTAATCATCATAGGTGCGGTAATAATTAATACCTTCCACATTAAATGGCAACCGGCTTACTTTACCCCCGGTGGCAAGCAGCAATTTTTCATAAGAATACTTTTCGCCTATTTCGTCTGTAACCACTTTGCTTTCTACATCAATCGCTTTTGCTGTGGCTGAAAGAAAAAGAGTAATATTTTGCTCTTCTGTTTTCCTCCAAATAGTTTCTTCTTTTTCTCCTTTCCATAAAGCTTTTGACAGAGGCGGCCTGTCGTAAGGGGGATGTGCCTCATTACTTATAATTGCTATAGTTCCGCTTTTATCCTTTTTCCGGATTCCCTTAACGGCTGAATCGGCAGTCATTCCGCCTCCAATAATTAGATATTTAAAATTTTCCATGATTACGGGTTTTATTTTCGTAAAGTTAGGAAATATGAACCTATCATTTCAATAATTTTTTGCAAGCCTTTTGCACGATTTTGAAAAAACATGAAAACGGTATATGTCACACTTTTGGCGACAGTACAGGGTATACTTTTTGCTTACTATTGATTGAAATACAACAACTTACAATGTGTCGCACATAACGTAAATGTTGTGACATATAATGGGGTCAATACATATACCGGGTAAATGATACACACATACAGAGCATTTGCATTAAAAATGGCCATTGAGAAGTCATTGACCTGGAAGGAGATGCTGAAGATTTAGCATTTATACTATTTTTAAACAGTAGCACCCTACCTGATTTATGCGTATATTGAATAAATTTCCCAAACATGAATATTGCCACCATCCAGGAGCAAGAATTGCTTCATAAAATAAACTTCCCTATAAAAGAAGTATTAAAAAATCTTGAACAAATAAACGATAGGAAGCATATTGCTCAACGGGCAAGAAAGCTTGGAAGTTTATCTAATGAAAGAGTAAAAATTATATTCGAGGATGTGGAAGGGAAAAAGATGGTAGAGACTACCATATGGGGTTTGACAGACCGGTATTTGATGCTCAAAAAAGGCATGTCGCTCCCGCTACACCGGGTTCATGAGATCATCATAAATAAATCAGCCAAGTAGTCCAAGCCGGACGGGCAAATAAAAACCATTGAGAAGTTATTGGCTTTGAGGGGAAGTGGATATGGCTTGCTGAAAATGAAAAATCTCTTAGTTTTGTATTGGAATAAAAATCAATTCGAACAAAGCTAATGGAAACAGTTGGACATTATTTCTTTGAATTTTTTATGATGTTCCTTGCCTTGTATTTGGGGTTTTTAGCGGAGAATCTAAGGGAACGTCAAGCAGAGAAAAAACAAGAGCGGGTTTTCATGCAAAATATGTTAGAGGACCTAATGGCGGATATTGGTCTTTATCACAGTTATACAAAAAACAACAAAGTTGTATTTGAATTAATTGATACACTTGTACAACTTATAAAAAGTCCGGAAAGAAAACAATATATTACTAAACTTGCCTATACGGCAAGAATGGTATTACCGCAATTTAAGCAGCTATTCCTGACGGAACGTACGTATGAACAAATGAAAAGCTCCGGAACCTTGCGACTTATAAGCAAAGAAAAGGTAGCAAATAGTATTTCGTATTATTATCATTCCGTAAGCGAACTCAAAAAATATAACGATTCCATTATGGTGTGGGCCACGGATTATGGAAATGAGATGGGGAAAATATTTGATGCCGAATTGCTACTCAACATAATAAAAGAAAAAAAAGAAATACCTGCCGATGCAAAGGCATTACTTACCGAAGACCCGGTTATATTAAATCAGTTGATTACAAGTGCACAATACTTATATGGCGCCCTGATTCTGGGAGAAAAAATTGGGCAAGAAAGAAGTATTGCCGCACAAAACCTTATAGAATTAATCAAAAAAGAATATCAGTTATAACGCTTCGGCTGTACCTTATCAAACGAGAAAGCCTGTAAATGAATAATTTACAGGCTTTCTTTACGTTGTCCGACCTGGGCTCGAACCAGGACTCTTCTCCTCCAAAGGGAGACGTGTTGCCAGTTACACCATCGGACAATCAAGATGTTCCTTGAAAAAGGAGCGCAAAGATAAAAATTATTATAATTGGCAAGTCAAAGCCTACTCATTAAATATCGCGCTGCCAATTCGTACCATGTTACTCCCCTCCTCTATCGCCTGTTGATAATCGCTTGTCATGCCCATAGAGAGGTGTTTAAAGTTAAACGCCTTTTCATGTTTTTTATAAAAATTGGTTAAGGATTTGAATTCCTGCCTAACCTGCTCTTTATTCTCTGTATTGGTTGCCATGCCCATTAGCCCGGTTATGCGTATGCTAGGCAAGCCCGGAAGCTGGTCGTGAAGGAAATCTTCGGCTTCCTCAAAGCTGAACCCGAATTTGGTTTCTTCCGAGGCAATATATACCTCTAAAAGACAATCAATCACCCGATTACATTTTTTAGCCTGTTTGTCGATTTCTGCTGCCAGTTTGGCACTATCTACCGACTGTATTAAATGAACAAAAGTAGCTATATACTTTACTTTGTTGGTTTGCAAATGGCCTATCAGGTGCCATTGTATATCGGAAGGAAGAAGGTCTTTCTTATCCATAAGCTCCATCACCTTGTTTTCGCCAAAGCTGCGGTGCCCGGTATCGTAAATGGTCCTTATCTTATCAACTGTTTGTTTTTTAGATACAACAACCAGCTCAACCGCTGCGGGTATGGTGTGCTGAACAGAAAAAAACCGTTCCGTTAAATTCATAGGGCTGTCTGTTATTGCTTACAGCTTAGCCTTTACTTCCACCTGTTCATATCCTTCAATAATATCACCTACTTTAATGTCGTTAAAGCCTGCAATATTAAGACCGCACTCATAGCCGGATACTACTTCTCTTACATCGTCTTTAAAACGCTTCAGAGAGTCTAAATCGCCGGTATGAACTACAATGCCATCATGAATAATACGAACTTTTGTATTTCGGGTAATTTTGCCCGTAAGCACCATACACCCGGCCACCGTACCTACTTTGGTTACGTTGAACACTTCCCTCACTTCGAGGTTACAGGTAACTTTTTCGTGCATTTCGGGGCTCAACATACCTTCCATAGCAGTCTTTACCTCGTTGATGGCATCGTATATGATGGAGTAGAGACGAATATCAATTTGTTCCTGTTCGGCTATTCTACGTGCATTGAGCGAAGGGCGAACCTGGAAGCCTATAATAATGGCATTGGATGCTGACGCAAGCAATACATCTGATTCGGTAATTTGCCCAACACCTTTGTGAACAATGTTAACTTGTATTTTCGGGTTAGACAATTTCAATAATGAATCGGACAGGGCTTCAATGGAACCATCAAAGTCACCTTTCACAATTACATTCAGTTCTTTAAAGTCACCTATGGCCAAACGTCTTCCAATTTCGTCGAGTGTAATGTGCTTACGGGTTTTCAAGCCTTGTTCGCGTTGCAATTGCAAACGCTTATTGGCTATTTCACGAGCCTCTTGCTCAGTTTCCACTACGTGGAACTGGTCGCCCGCCTGTGGAGCGCCATCCAATCCCAATATAAGTGCAGGCATGGCAGGTGAGGCCAAACCAATAGCAGCACCCCGTTCATTATGCATGGCTTTCAACTTTCCGCTGAAACATCCGGCTACAATAATATCTCCCACACGCAACGAACCGCCTTCTACAAGCACAGTTGCCACATATCCTTTTCCGCGGTCAAGCGCCGATTCAATTACTATACCATGCGCCTTTTTATCCGGATCGGCTTTCAGTTCAAGCAATTCGGCTTCTAATAAAACTTTCTCAAGAAGTTCATTTACATGGGTCCCTTGTTTAGCCGATATTTCTTCTACCTGGAACTTACCGCCCCAGTCTTCTACCAATATGTTCATATTGGCAAGTTCTTCTTTTATCTTGTTCGGGTTAGCGCCCGGTTTATCTATTTTGTTTATGGCAAAAATCATAGGTACTCCGGCAGCCTGTGCATGGTTGATGGCCTCTGTAGTTTGAGGCATCACCCCATCATCAGCAGCCACTACTATAATGGCAATATCCGTAGCTTGAGCGCCCCGTGCACGCATTGCAGTAAATGCTTCGTGACCGGGAGTATCAAGGAAGGTAATTTTTTTACCGTTTTCTAAGGTAACATTATATGCCCCGATGTGCTGGGTTATACCCCCCGCTTCACCGGCAATAACATTGGCTTTACGTATATAATCGAGCAGTGATGTTTTACCATGGTCAACGTGACCCATAACAGTTACAACAGGAGAACGAGGCACCATATTCTCTGCCTTATCCTCATCAATTTTAACTGATTCCTGAACATCAATACTTACAAATTCAACTTTATGGCCGAATTCTTCGGCAACAATAGAGATTGTTTCCGCATCAAGCCGTTGGTTTATGGAAACGAAAAGCCCTAAGCTCATACAGGTTGAAATAACATCCTGTATAGGCACATTCATCATCTTAGCCAATTCATTGGCCGATACGAATTCGGTAACTTTTATAACTTGTTTGTCTGCCTCTATTTGTTCAGCCTCCCGCTCCATTTTTTCGCTTATCATATCGCGTTTCATACGGCGATACTTGGCAGCTTTCGACTTACCCGAGCCACTCAGGCGGGCAAGGGTTTCTTTTATCTGGTTTTGAATTTCTTCATCGGTCAGTTCCGGGCGAGGTCCACGTCCTCTTGCTGGAGCTGCTCCGGGCCTTGCCGGACCGCCCGGTTTTGATGCCTGGGCAATATCTTCGCGACTATACTCTTTTTTGAAAATCCGTTTTCTTTTCTTGCCTGCTCCGGCGGAATTTGGGCCTCCGCCTTTAGGCGCTGTATCAGCATTGGAAGAAGCAACGGGCTTTTGGGGCAATTCTATCTTACCTATAATGGTAGGGCCTTCCAGTTTGCTAAACCGGGTAGGAACAAAATCTTCCTTAATTCTTTCCGGTTGTGGAGGAGCAACAGGTTTGGGTGGTTCCACTTCTTTAACCGGTTCAGCTTTTTCCGCCGTTTTAGGAGCCACGGCAGGTTTTGGCTCTTCAGGTTCTTTCGGTTCCACTTTTTCTTTTGAAGCCTTTGTTGCTTTCTTAGGAGGTTCCGGCAAGTCTATCTTACCTGTAATCTTAGGACCTTCCAGCTTCACCTTTTCACGTTGTACCGACTCCGGTTGAGGAGCAGCAGGCACAGGTGCAGCAACAGCAGTAGCTTTTACAGGGACCGTCTCAGGCGCGGGCTTAGCCGGGGGAACTTCCACTATAGGCTTAGCAGGAGGTTTGATAACCGACTTACGGGCCTCTTCTTCAGCAAAAAGGGTTTCTTTTTCTTTTTGAATCAGTATCGCTTCGTCTTTGGTCTTTTTCTCATCAGCATATTCTTTTCTTACAAGCGCATACTGGTCATCGGTGAGCTTGGCATTCGGGTTCGATTCTACCTTGAATCCGTTCGAATTCAGGAAATCGCTCAGTGTACCCACGCTCACGTTGAGTTCTCTTGCTACTTTACTTAGCCTATGTATGCCTTCTGCTGCCATATAATTCAATAGCCTTTAGTTAACAGCTGATAGCTGTTAACCATTAGCTTTTTTAGGATTCAAATTCTTTTTGTAATATACTTTTAACTTCTTTTACCGTCTCTTCCTCCAGATCAGTCCTCTTAACAAGTTCCTCAACGCTTAATTCCAATACGCTTTTTGCTGTATCGCAGCCGATGGATTTCAGTTCATCGAGTATCCAGCCTTCTATTTCATCGCCGAATTCATCAAGCGGAACGTCTTCGGTATAGTTTTCAGCATCCCTGTACACATCTATTTCATAGCCCGTTAGCCTTGCAGCCAAACGGATGTTATGACCGCCTTTACCAATAGCAAGTGATACCTGGTCGGGTTTCAAATATACATCGGCATGCTTGGTAGGCTCGTCAATTTTTATAGTGGTTATTTTTGCCGGGTTAAGGGCACGGGTAATAAACAAAGTAGGGTTAGAAGTGAAATTGATTACATCAATATTTTCATTTTTCAGTTCTCTTACGATACCATGAATACGAGAGCCTTTAACACCCACGCAAGCACCAACAGGGTCAATACGGTCATCGTATGATTCTACGGCAACCTTAGCTCTTTCGCCCGGTTCACGTACAATTTTCTTAATGGTGATAAGACCGTCGAATATTTCGGGCACTTCCATTTCGAATAATCTTTCTAAAAAGGCAGGAGCATTACGCGATAAGGTAATAACAGGATTCATTCCATTCATATTAACCGATAAAATTACGGCACGTATGGTATCTCCTTTCTTAAAGAAATCGGATGGAATTTGTTCGGTACGGGGAAGAATAAGCTCATTGCCTTCATCATCCATCACCAATATTTCCTTTTTCCAAATTTGATATACTTCACCACTTACAATATCACCTTCTTTATCTTTATATTTTTGGAAGAGCGATTCTTTTTCCAACTGAGAAATGCGTGAACTCAGGTTTTGCCTAACCGAAAGGATGGCCCTGCGGCTAAAATCCAGAAAGTTCACCGGTTCCGATACATCTTCACCAACTTGAAAATCGGGCTCTATCTTAATAGCGTCCGAATAAGGTATCTGGGTATTGACGTTCTCAATTTTATCGTCCTCCACAATCACACGGTTCCTCCATATTTCAACATCGCCCTTATCAGGGTTCACGATAATGTCGAAGTTTTCGTCGGTTTCATATCTTTTGCGGAGCATAGCTTTAAATACATCCTCAATCACATTCATGAGGGTCGCCTTATCAATACTCTTGATTTCTTTAAACTCAGAGAACGACTCGATAATGTTCAAGTGCGTTATTTCTTTTTGTTCCGCTACGCTTTTAGTTGTCTTTGCCATGACTTTTATTTTAAGGCTTACAATTTTTAATTATTTCGGGCGTTTATATAAACAACAAAGGAGGTCGCCTGAGCCCTCCTCGCCTTTATTTAATATGGGGGAAATCTTATTCTAATTCACAAAATCCGCTGCAAATATAAACAATTTACGTAACATTCTATCCATATCCCGTAAAATCAACCAAAAAGAGCCATAAATTCAATATATTTGAATTGCAGAACTTTACCCATTCGATTTAATTATCATTGATAACCAGATGAAAAGACTATTTATTGTGTTGAACCTGGGGCTTTTGGCCACTGTTTCTTCGTATGCTCAAAAAGGAACATCAGAGATTGGTGTTTTTTTGGGAGGCTCTTTCTACCTGGGAGATTTAAATCCGAATGGGTTTTTCAAATTTACACAGCCAGCCCTGGGCGCTATATACCGCTACAATATTAATAACCGCTTCTCAGCCCGCCTATCGGCACTTTTTGGAACGGTAGAGGCTTTTGACAACCAATCGAACAATTCTTATCAGCAGGCGCGTAATTTGAATTTTAAATCTCCGATAGAAGAAATTTCGGGCCAATTTGATTTTAACTTTTTTGAATATGAGATCAGTAACCCGAAATATAATTTCAGCCCCTATATTTTTGGGGGATTTGGGTTTTTCAGGATGAATCCGCAAGGAGAAATAAACGGACAGTGGGTCGATTTGCAACCCCTGCACACCGAGGGCCAAGGCACCCGGTTTAATACGGATGCACCTTACCATTTAATACAACCCTGCATACCTTTTGGTATCGGAATAAAAGTAACCGTTTTAAAAATATTCTGTGTTTCTATAGAATGGGGATTGCGCAAAACCTTCACCGGGTATATTGACGATGTAAGCGGTAGCTATCCAAATCCGGGTCAGTTAGCTGCGCAGCAAGGACCCAATGCGGCTTTAGCGCTTTCTATGTCGAACAAAAGTCAGGTTCCGGCAGAATCGCTCATCGGTTCAGAAAGAGGGAACGCGAAAGACGACTGGTATTCCTTTGCCGGAATTATTATCTCTTTTCATCCCAAAAAGGTAAACTCTACCTGCTTTAGTTACGATTGAGGTAAGTGGTGGTGGTTTAATTTGAAGTAGTATATTAATTTATACTTATTAGCCTCAAACCCCTAAAGGGGGTTTCCTTTCGTCACTGCGAGGAACGAAGCAGTCTCAAAATTAACAGAGATTACTTCGTTCCTCGTAATTGTAAAGGTTACTTATTTCGGTAACGGATTTGTCGAAGAGATAAATTTGTTACCGAATTATCTAACTTCTACAGTAATGACGTTGGCTATACTTCAAAGCCCCTTTAGGGGTTTGGGACTAAGCTTACCCTAGAAAAAACAAACTGGTACCCTGTTAAAGCAAAAAACCGCAAAGAGTATTGTACTCTTCGCGGTTTTTTATTGTTGGTTGGTTTACCCTATCATGCTGTAACCGGAATAACTTCTACTTGCTTTTTAGGGCTTTCTCCATATTGATTTGCGCTCGTATCGCTGTCCACGAATAATATCACAAAATTCCATATAGGTAAAATCACTGTCCACCAGCCAGTATATCCAAAATCATGACATCTTTTAATAGCCTGCATGGTTAAAAATGCATAGGAAAGAATAAAGATAAGTGGCAATACCAATGGTAAAAACATAGAAACAATCAGGTTAAGTACGATGAAACCCAGGAAATACATCCAGTATTCAGTTCTACGGATCCTTCCTTTTATTGAAAATACATTTTTATATAACGTACCACTTCCCAGTGTTTTGCCTACTATATTATTTCCATAATAGAGAATCGGAACCAAAATTAATGTAAGAAACACCGCAAACCCTAATCCAAAAATCATAGTCCATGACAAAGGGCCCCAGAAAGCAACATTATCGCCTCCGAAAAAGATGTGTGGGTTCAATTCAGTGAAGAGTCTTCCAAAATCAATATTAAGCCCGATAGCCAGAGGAATTAAGCCAAGTATAGTTGCAGTAGCTGTAAGTATTACGGGTGTCATCCGTATACGACCTGCTTCTATCACGGCATCTTTAACATTGTAGCCCTGTTCAATAAGCATATCAGTGAATTCCACTAACAATATACCATTCCGCACTACCAATCCTGCCAGCGCAACAAAACCTAATCCACTCATAATACTTGACACATCCATCTTGGTAACACCATATCCTAAAATAATCCCCACCACGCAAAAAACTACTTCCGTTAGAATAATGAATGGCTTGCTTACAGAGTTAAATAGTGTAATAAGCGTAATAAAAATAAGCATCACGGCAATCATCAATGCGCGGCCAAGGAATGCTATAGTATCTTTTTGGTCCTGTTGTTCCCCGGTAAGTTCTATTGCCACCCCACTTGGAGCGTGGAAGTTATTTATGGCTGCTTGCACTTGTGCCACCACCTGTTGGGTTTGCGATACATAGCTTCCCAATATATTAGAGGAAATGGTAATGATCGGTTTTTCATTCAAGCGGGTAATGGAACCATAGCTTTTGCTGTAATGTACATTGGCAAAAGTGGAAATAGGGATTTGCCTGATGTCACCGTGCATGTTCATATCGCGGAACGTAATATCCAGGTTTTTCAAGGCATTCACATCTTCCCGTTGATTTTTTTGGTAACGGATCATGATAGGATATTCATCATTCAAGTCACGATACTTTGATGCTTCGTAGCCATATACAGCCGTACGTATTTCCGTACCGATCTGCCCGGTACTTACGCCTTCATAATTGGCACGTGGTCTGTCGATATCAAAAGCTATTTCGGGTTTATTTTTTTGTAAATCCGATTTAAGTTCTTCCACACCCGGTATATCCAGCGAATCCAGGTGGTGCAGCAGGTTTTCGGAAACATTCACCAGCTTGGTGTAATCATCTCCTCTTATTTCAATGTTCACAGGCTTACCTGTAGGAGGCCCATTCTTTTCCTGGTCAACGGTAATTTCGGCGCCGGGAATTCCGAGCATTGCTTTTTGCAACGTATCCTTGTATTTCATGGTAGATACGCCATTACGCAAGGAATAGTCGACAAAATTTACGGTAACCTTACTCTTGTTAGGATAGGTACCATTATCGTTATCAGCAGGATCAGAAGCGCCAATAGCCACGTTGGTTATTACCGATTGTACAATTTTGTTGTCGTGTCCAATTACCTTATACACCCTATCTTCTATCAGATGGGTAAGTGAATCGGTATAATGTATGTCCGTTCCCACCGGCAGGCGCAGAAACACATTTATCATATTGGGATCGCCTGAAGGAAAAAACACTACGTTAGGAGAACGTACTGCAAATAGTACAACGGAAAATACGATAATGACAAGTGTGGAACCAAGAACAATAAAAGGATGCTTAACACAACGTTCCATAAAACGTGCATACCTGTTTTGAAAGGCAGGCCAGGTTTTTGTTTGGAAAGATTTTACAACATTTATAAGCAGGAAACGGTAAGTAAGATGCAGCAATAATAAGAGGATGGTAAAATTTCCCATTCCATTTACTCCGGCTAAATAAAATATAAGCGCTACTGCAACAAAAATGATGGTAATAATGGTAAGTCCTTTTGTCCATTTGCGGCCTTTGTTTTCATGATCATCTTCTTTATGCGGTTTCATGAAGGTTACTGCAAACACCGGATTGATGATATAGGCTACCAGCAAGGACGCCATGAGTGTAATAATGAGCGTAACCGGCATATAGTGCATAAACTTACCGATTAGACCGGGCCAGAATGCCAACGGTACAAAAGGAGAAAGCGTAGTGAGTGTACCTGCCAATACTGGAAGAAAAACTTCTCCTGCTGCACCCTTTGCAGCTTTTACAATACTCACTTTCCCATTATCGAATATGCGGTGCGTATTTTCAATCACCACAATAGCATCATCTACCACTATACCCAAGCCAAGCAGGAATGCAAACAACACAATCATATTCATGGAATAACCTATACCCGGCAGCAGCATAAATGCCACGCACATGGATAAAGGCACCGAAAGCCCCACAAACAAGGCATTTGTAGGCCCCATGAAAAAGGTGAGCAGAATAGTAACCAGTATAAACCCAATGATAATAGTATTTATAAGATCGGTAAGGGTATGCCTGGTTTGGTCTGACTGGTCGCCGGTAATAGTGATGTGTAGATTTTTTGGAAATATATTATCTTCCATATCTTTAACTACGCCTTGCACCTTATCCGAGGCATCAATAAGATTAGCTCCACTGCGCTTGATAATGTTAAGCGATATTACATTCTTCCCATCGAGGCGGGCAAAACTTTGTACATCGGCAAATGTATCTTTCACCGCAGCAATGTCTTTAAGGTAAAGCGTAGCTCCACCCATAGAACGCAATACAAGGTTACGTATCTGGTCCATATTGGTGAATTGACCTGATACCGTAAGGGAACGTTGTTTGCTTCCCATAGTAACCGTACCGCCCGATACCACCAGGTTTTCCGCTGCAACAGCCCTTTCAATATCACTCATGGTAAATTGAGCTGCCTGCATTTTATACATATCCACATTAATCTGTATCTCCCTGTCCAACGCACCTACTTCATCTACCCGGGTAATTTCAGGTTGGCCTTCAATCTTATCTTTCAAATCATCGGCATATTTTTTCAACCGGGCCAAATCAAAATCGCCCGAAAGATTCACATATAGAATAGGAAAATCGGCAAAGTTTATATCATTCACTTCAGGCGGGTTGGGCATGTCGGAAGGTAAAAAGGGCTTTGCCTTATCTACCGCATCTTTCACCTTTTGCTTGGCATCTGCAATGGTAACATCGGTATTAAACTCAACTATTATTATAGAGAAATCCTGGTACGAATGGCTGGTTATCTTTTTCACACCAGACATAGCTTTCGCCTCTTTTTCAATGTGGCGGGTTACCAGGTTTTCCATATCGGCCGGAGATGTTCCGGGGTAAATGGTTTGCACCACAATGGTGGGCAATTCAATATCAGGGAATTTTTCTTTGGCAATACTCATGTACGACATGATACCTGCCAGCGTAATGATAATGGTAATTACAAAAATGCTTATCCGATTATCAATAGACCAACTACTTGGTTTAAATTCTTTAAAAATGTCTTTCATAGTTATATTAATTATGACTTATGAGTTATGAATTATAAGTTATGCGGGAAACAATGTTCTCCTATTCATAATTTATAATTCATAGTTCACAATTTTACAAACTGATTGCGTCTCCGTTATTCAAATCATCATAGCCCAGTGTGATGACCTTATCACCTGCTTTCAATCCTGATAGTATCTCTGCGTTTCCATTATATACTTTACCCACTTTAACTGTGGTTTTGCGAGCTATCATGGTACCGTTTGCATTTTCTTCAACAAATACAAATGTGCCGGTAGGGTCGCTTTGCACTACATTAATCGGAATAACAATGGCCGAAGGATTGGTGTAGTCAATAATCTCCATAATAGCAATCATATTCGGATGGTACCTGGCATCTTGCGGAAGCTTCACTTCTACGTTAAAAGTGCGGTTTACTACATCGATAGTGCTCGACACATAACTGGCCACCGACGAAATTTCAGAGTTCAAATCGGGAAAATTGATACGCAGCGAGTCGCCTTTGTGAATATCTGAAATATATGCTTCTGTTACATTTCCCCTAACTTTTAGTTGTTCGGTATTTACCACCTGTATGGTAGGCATTCCGGGAGCAACCGACTGACCCACTTTTATATTTACTGCATCTACAGTTCCGTTAAGCGGCGAGGTAACCCTCGTCATTTCATCTTGTTGCTGAACTCCAGCCAGCCGTTTTTGCATTGATTCGTAATTGCTTTTAGCATTCAGGTATTGCACCTCCGTACCTATTTTTTGTTCCCACAATCCTTTTTGCTTTTCATACAATGTTTTAGCTAAATCTAAATTGGTTTGTATTTCGAGTATATTTTGTTGGATAACAGCATCATCAATAGAGGCAAGCACTTGGCCTTTGCTTACTTTGTCGCCTTCGGTTACATAAATGTTTTTAACCACACCCGGTGTTTGGGCGTTTACATTAATATCGTCCTGTGCATAGACAGAAGCCTGAACTTCCACATAGTGCCTGAAATGGCTAAGCGTAACAGTTTGCAACTGCACCTTAGCGGCCTTTACTTCCAATCCGCCTTCTGCCTTAACAGAATCCTCTACAGTTTGTATAGAATCCCTCAGAACAGCATCGCGCTTTTTAAGGTCGGCAAGCTTTGCTTTATTTGCCTCAAGATGATTCATATGGGGTTTACAGCCTACTGCCAGCAGTAATACCATTAAAAAAATAGGATGCTTTTTCATGTCGCTTTGTTTTTATTTTTTAAGAAGTGTTCCTTTTGCTTGTTCGTAATCTACTTTTGCAATGAGTGCATTATATACTGAGTTGTAATAGTTGGTTTCAGCTTCAATAAGTGAAGTTTCGGCATCTACTACCTCCAGGTTCGAGCCTGTTCCGGCTTCATATTGTATTTTAGTATCATGCTCCACACTTTGAGCGAGTGTCATATTCTCTTTCTGATTCTCCAGATCAGCCAATGCATTGGCCAGATTTGTTGAACTGGATGCTATTTCCAGCGAAATACTTTCTTTCAATGTATTCAGCTGTAATTCATTTTCCTGCATGGTATATTTGTCCTGCTGCACACGATAATTCTTTTGCAGCCCGTCAAAAATGGGGATGCTTATCCTTAGGCCGATAAGAGCTGTTGGGTACCAGGGTTGCGAACCATTAAAAAAGTCTGTTGTTTCGCCTTGATTAACACGGTTCACCGAACCAATCAACATTACGCTTGGCAGGTACCCGTAATTGTCCTTACGGACTTGCAAATGGCTACCCCATAAATTGGTTTGTGCAAGTTGATACTCTATTCTGTTAGTAGGTTTAAAAGAAGTATCAGCGCTTAAATCAGAATTGATGTGGATGTTTTGCAAGCTATCTGTAAGTACAATGCTATCCGCTATAGGCATACCCATTTGAAACTTGAGCGACTTATAACTTAACGTAAGCAGTTTAGTCATTGTAGTTTGAAGGGTTTTGGCATTATTATAGTTTACCTTTATCCGGTCATAATCTACCCGTTGGGTGAACCCTGCTTCATTCATTTTTTCGGTTTCATCCATCAGTTGTTTAAGCCTTTTCACATCAGCAATAGTCATTTGCAACTTCCAGTTGCTTACCAATGCCTGGTAATAGGCTTTTTCTACAGCAGCTATTGCTTGCGTGTTGGCATACGTAAGGCCCTGCACCGAGTAATCCTTATATGTTTTTGCAGCTTCCAGACCCACTAAAAAACTTCCGTCGAAAAGAATCTGAGAGGCATCAATTTCACCGGTGGCATTGTATTTGGTTCCAAATTGTACTGGTTCATATGTTCCATTTGGCCCGCCAAAAAACTGCGCAGGGATAAGGGTAGTTGGTATTTGTAAATAATCTGATACGCTTACACTACCGGTTATTTGCGGAAGACCTATGCCCCTAATTTCGCGCACTTTGGCTGTTGCTTTTCCAACCTCGTATTTGGCATTGCGCACATTTGGTTGGTTTGACAAGGCATATTCAGTACATTGTTGCAGCGAGAGGTGAAAAACAGAGTCGGTTTTTGCCGGAGTGTTGCCCCCGGATTTTTGTCCGAACGCCTGCATCATTACCAAAAGCAGAGCAGCCACTAATCCTATTTTGATTCTACTCATATCTATCCGTTTATATGTAATTGTTTTTTATATTTTTCTGCCATGCTATGTCCTTTTGCACTGGCTATTCCAAAAAGAAAATGTTCCAGCAACGCTACATGCACCCGCACCATACTATACTCCGAAGAAGGATAAGCGTCCTCGTTGCAGGCAATTTCCATTTCCTCCAATCGCAACACAGAAAGAACGTCTACATCAATATCAGTACGGTATAAATCTTCCTTTATCCCTCTTTTCATATTAGCAACCAAGGTATCTTTCAACGCCTTTCTTTTAAATTTTTGAAACTGTTCCCACGTTTCGGGATGGAACTTTTTCAGTTCAAACATCAGTCGCGGATTCATAGCCTGGAATAATTCTTTAATGGGCTGAAGGGTCATAAATATCTCTTCAATAGCATTAGTAGCTGAGTTCCGGAATTTTTTCAAATCTTCCATGTGACTTTCCAAATGCTGTTTCATTAAAAGTTCCACTATGGCATCCTTATTAGGGAACTTTTCATAGATGGTGCGCTTAGACATAGATAGGTGTTTTGCCACATCATCCATCGTGATTCCCTTTATTCCATAGCGGAAGAAGAGTTCTTGCGAGCCTTTTAATATTTGTTCTTCGGTGGTCATTTCAAATACGAGGACGCAAAACTATAAAAACTATTTTAGTTTTCTGCGTTTTTTTGAAAATATTTTTTTGGGAGAGGTGAAAGAGGGAGATTCGGGCAACCGCAAATACGGTTAATTTTTACACCTTATGGAGGTGGGAACGAATAATCTTTGTTTATACTTTAAAAAAGTAAGAGTAAAATAAAAGAATGCCTGTTTATAACAGACCGTTAGCTCTTTTTAGGCGCCGAACTCATGGTAATCAGATACTTTAAAATAAGCTCCTGAGATTGTGCGTCTATTTCGCCTTTACCTCTGTTTTTCGACCTGGCAGCCATTTTAGGAACTATCTCTTTCCATTCGTCTTCACTTTTTGAGGCAGGATTTTTTGCTTTATGGCAAACAGTACATTTAGTTTCAAATAAAGATTTACCCTGATTAAGGTCAACGAGGGTATATCCTTTAAACTTTTGTGTTCCACGGTCAGCATCGGTTTGCGTAGGGGTCAATAGTTTAATTGCAGTACATGCCGTTAATGCTGCAAATAATAAAATTATGGTTGCTTTTTTCATCGCAGTTTTATTGAGCTTTATATCTGTAAGATGTAAAGGTCGTTAAAAAGTTGGGCAAATCCTACAATTGATTCAACTTTCAATTCCACCTTCATAAAATACGGTTAATTTTGCAATTCCAATTTAAACGAAGGAATAGAAAACCATGAAAAGAACAAACGTTAAAGAACTTCTGAAATCGACGGAATACGATAAAGAAGTAACCATACAAGGATGGGTCCGTACGAAAAGAGATAGCAAACAAGTGGTTTTTTTAGCCATTAATGATGGCTCTATCATACATAATATACAAGCAGTAGCTGCTATTGATGCTTTCCCCGAAGAATTGCTTAAAAGCATTACCACCGGTTCCTGTGTGGCTGTGAAAGGCACCCTTGTAAAATCACAAGGACAGGGACAAGCGGTGGAAATACAAGCCAAAGAAATAAACATATATGGTGGCGCCGATGAAACTTTCCCTTTACAAAAGAAAGGCCATACGTTGGAATTTCTCCGGGAAATTGCCCACCTGCGCCCACGTACCAATACCATTGGAGCCGTTATGCGCGTGCGTCATGCTATGAGCTATGCCATTCACAAATACTTTAACGATAACGGTTTTTATTATTTGCATACCCCTGTCATTACCGGTTCAGATGCGGAAGGAGCAGGAGAAATGTTCCGGGTTACTACATTAGATTTGAAGAATCCTCCTAAAAATCCCGATGGTACAATTGACTATAAAGAAGATTTTTTTGGGAAAGAAACCAACCTAACTGTTTCCGGACAGTTAGAAGCTGAAACAGCGGCTATGGCTCTTTCTAAAGTATATACATTTGGGCCAACTTTCCGGGCTGAGAACTCCAATACCCCCCGGCACCTGGCAGAGTTCTGGATGATTGAACCTGAAGTGGCATTTAATGATGTACACGATAACATGGACTTAGCAGAAGACATGTTAAAGTATCTGATAAAATACGCATTGGATAACTGCATCGATGATTTGACCTTCCTGAATAATATGTATGATAAGGAATTGCTCAACCGTTTGAATATGGTAAAAGATTCCACATTTAAACGCGTTACGTATACAGAAGGCATTGAAATTTTAAAATCGGCTACGAAAAAATTTGAGTTTAAACCCGAATGGGGCGCTGACTTGCAAAAGGAACATGAAAACCATTTGGTTGAACACTTCAATTGCCCGGTGATGGTTACCGATTACCCAAAAGGCATCAAAGCATTTTATATGAAGCTAAATGAAGACGGAAAAACTGTAAGGGGTATGGATGTATTGTTTCCTTATGTAGGCGAAATAATGGGAGGCTCGCAGCGTGAAGAGAATTATGATAAGCTGTTAGCCCGTATTCGTGAAATGGGATTGCCGGAAAAGGAAATGTGGTGGTATCTTGAACTTAGAAAGTTTGGAACGGCCCCTCACTCCGGTTTCGGGCTTGGGCTGGAACGCCTCATTCTGTTTGTTACCGGCATGAGCAATATCCGTGATGTGATACCCTTCCCGCGTACACCCAAGAATGCAGAGTTTTAAATAGAGTTGTTCGTCTTCTTGTTTTTATTACACTTATGCCAGAACTTCGCCAGAGCCTGCAACAAAAACAGCAACTAAAGCTTACACCAAACCAGATATTGGTGCAGAAGTTGTTGCTGTTGCCGATGGCATTAATGGAGCAGCGTATTAAGGAAGAGATGGAAAATAATCCTGCCCTGGAAGATAGCAGTGAAGTTGCTGATGACCCTAAAGAGGAAACTTTAGAGTTAGAAAACGAAGGAGATGACTTTAAAGAGAATGAACGTAATGAAGATTATGATGATGCGGAAGAGTTTATGGAAGAAAGCGAAGAGTATGTGCCGGCATATAAATTAACTTCCAATAACTATTCGGCTGAGGAAACCAACAGAGAAGCATGGTTTGCCGATTCATCATCTTTCCAGGATTCCCTGCATTTTCAACTCGGCTTAAAGGACCACCTGAACGAACGCCAGCAAATGCTTGCCGAATACATTATCGGCAATATTGATGATGATGGATATTTACGCAGAGATTTATATTCCATATCAAATGACATTACTTTTCAGCAAAATGTTCTGACGGATGAAAAGGAACTGGAACCCCTGCTAAAAATAATACAGGAATTTGACCCGCCGGGAGTTGGCGCAAGAAACCTGCAAGAATGTTTGCTGATACAATTAAAAAGGCAAGAACATACGGATGCGTATACAAAACTTGCTGTTACTATCCTTGAAAAAGGATTTGAAGAGTTTTCAAAAAAGAACTATGAGCGATTAAAAGATGTGGTAAAAACGGATGAAGAATCTTTGAAGCAAGCCATTAATGAAATTATAAAGCTAAACCCAAAACCGGGACAAGCTTATGCCGACGTGGCCAACAATCCAACACAAGTAATTCCTGACTTTGTGGTTACTAGTTCAGAA
>Ga0134125_10002119_pt1 | contig 23780 bp, 20 predicted proteins | sample KB31751_FD_96464 | JGI IMG/M metagenome (GOLD analysis project Ga0134125, IMG submission 96464) | Terrestrial soil microbial communities with excess Nitrogen fertilizer from Kellogg Biological Station, Michigan, USA - KB3-175-1 | ecosystem: Environmental > Terrestrial > Soil > Unclassified ...
CCAACGGGTCGGGCCTCGCGGCAGTGTTGAGATTCTAATGCTGGCAGTGGTATGGCCGTTTACACGGGAGGGGGAACGGGGATTTATGACAGACACAAATCAACAGGACACGAAATCGCAAGACAACAAACGGGCCGCCGATATGCGCCCGGTTCCGTCACAGGCGGAGGGCGATTTGGAGACGGTCGAGGAGGATCTCGCGCGGAAAAAACAACAAACGACGCCTTATCTAATGAAAAATGACACGGAGTGTAGCGGCGCATCTTGACCAGAAGCTTCAATCAGAGGAATACATTGTGTCAATGTCGATTGACAAGCGAGTATTCCATCTGTCAAACTTCGCTGGTCATCTATGCAACTTCGCTTCGGAGTCCTCCTTTTCGCTGCCTGTCTTCTGCCGGCTCAGACCCCCGAGTTTACCGGCGTTTGGAAAGCCGATCTGGCAAAGAGCAAGTTCGCCGGGCCGCCCCCTTCCAGCGAACTCATGATCGTTGACAAGCAAGGCGCGATATTGAAGATCACCAGTGGGGTCACGGACCACCACGGCGAATACCGCTCCTCTGTCGCTTACAACACGACAGGAACTGAGAGCAAGAACGAATATCATGGGTTGCCGATGAAGAGCCGCGCGAGGCTCGATGGAGACGCGCTGTCCATCAGTTCGCAAGTCGCTGGGGAGCGCCCGACCGTGATTTCAGAGAGTTACAAACTCTCATCCGACGGCAAAACCCTGGAAGTCCAAAGCACGGCCAGCATGAACGGGAAGGAGCGGACGCAAACTGTTGTGTTCGAGAGGCAGCCGGACGCAGCCGGCGACCCGCTACGCCAGCCTGAGCAGACAGCCGGCGAGCACTTTAAGAACGTGCAGATCCTGAAGGATCTACCGGCATCCCGCTTCATCGATACCATGCATTATTTCAGCGCGTCTCTCGGCGCGAAATGCGAGAAATGCCACATTGAGGGGCATTTCGATTCGGATGATAAGAAAGAGAAGAAAGCCGCCCGCGAGATGATCAAAATGGTGGCTAGCATCGACCAGCAGAACTTCAAGGGACATCCGAAGGTGCAGTGTTACACCTGCCATCGTGGAGCCGAGAAGCCGCTCGCCGCTCCGGCATTCGCAATGCCTGGCGCGGAGACGGCAAGCGTAGCGGCGAAATAGGGCCGCCCCCCTGCCGCTCCTGTCTGCTGTATTCCGCCTTCCTATGGGATATACGCGGTCCGGATCGGCATGGTGTTGTCCACCACCATCTCGCTCTTGGCCTGCACCTGCTCGACGCGAACATACGCAAGAGCGACGACTTCATTCAGGGCTGGGGAAAACGCGGCCGAGGTGATCTCGGCAACATCCTTGCCGTCCACCTTCAGCTTGGTTCCCGGGACTGGCGCGACGCGGCAATTGACGCGCACGGACGTCAGTACGCGGTGTATCTGGGCGCGGGATCGCACGCGCTCGACAATTTCCTGTCCAAGATAGCAGCCTTTGCTGAAAGATACGGCATGCATTTGGTTAGTCTCTTGCGTGAGATAACGCTCCGTAATATCCACGCCATAGCGGGGCTTTCCGTGTTCAAGACGCACGATATTCATCGCCTCGCCATCGGCCTGTTCCAATCCCGCGGTTTTCAGGGTGTCAACCAGATGGGAATGCTGGGTTGCCGGGCAGAACATGCGGTAACCTGGAGCGCCAGTGGCGGAGATTTTTGCTACGAAGCCCCCGCCCCATAGAGCGACGCCGAAGTCGCGGTTTGGCAGAGTGGCTGAGATTGCCTTTAGCTTCTCGGCGCTCTCCGGTCCTTCCAGGCCGATGGTGGCCCATTGCTCGGTCTCGTCCGACAATGTCACGTCGTCGGCAATGATGTACTTTTCGATATGCTCCTGCAACTTCGGCCGCGTCTCCGGCTCGGTATGGATGAGCAGCGATTCGCCCAGGTTGAAGATGACGGCGTCTCCGAGAATGCGGCCTTGCGCGTTCAGGAAGAAGCTATAACATCCCTCTCCGGGATCCAGACTCTTAATGTCGTTGGTTGCCATTGCATTCAGTAGCCGGGCTCGATCCTCGCCAGTCGCACGGATTTCCCCGTAATTCGACGTGTCGATCCAAGCCGCGCTTTCGCGCAACTGTTCGTATCCGTTCATTACTCTTCTGTCCTCTGTATTCTTTTGATGCGCCAAATCTCAGGAAGTGAGCCTGTTATAAGCCCCGGCCCGTCAGGTAATGAAGGTAGGCGCCGATGAGGATAACGAGCAGTCCGGAAATGCAGACACTCGCGAGACGCCGCTTACCTTTACCTCCCACCGTTACGTCACCGTAAGGAGATGTTGCCCAAAGAATGGCGGCGGCAAGAATGTGCAGCACCAGAAGCATCTTGATCCCGAACCAGATCTGCCACTGCTGTGAATGGTGCGGTCCCGCCAGAAAGTTATAGATGCCCGACAGGATAATCAGTGCGAGCAGCACGAACAATGGCGTGCGGAACCTGGCTTGTGCGCCTTCCGCGGCACGTGCTCGCTCCGGTTCGGGGAGTGCATTCAACACCGGTGTCAGGACCGAGCGCGAGTAGATGGCTCCCCCGATCAGGCCCACTACCGATCCGATATGCAGGAACCGCATAAGTACCGCTAAAAAGACGTTGTTCATATGCCCAGGATATGCCTGCGCTTCCTTAACCCGCTCGCTTCCCGGATAGACTGGACTGGATGATCCACGAAATTCTGCCCGTCGGCCTCTTGCAATGCAACTGTTCTATTTTCGGCGACGAACAGACCCGCGAGGCCATTGTTGTCGATCCCGGCGGCAATATCGGCGAAATCGAAAGCATCCTCGAACGGCATGGGCTTCGGGTGAAAGCGATTGTGATCACGCATGCTCACATCGATCATGTTGCCGGCGCAAAATTGCTGAAAGAGAACACCAACGCGCCGGTTTACATGAATCCCAGCGATCAGGAATCGCTAACGATGCTCGACGTGCAGGCGCGATGGTTGGGAGTGGCTCCGCCTGAGCGCGTGGATGTGGATATGGACGCCCGCGATTCCGTCTCGCTCCGTCTCAACGAAGCTGAATTTCATGTGATGGAAACGCCGGGGCATACTCCGGGCAGCATCAGTCTCTACATTCCCACCGAGCGGAAGCTCGTGGCCGGCGACACGTTGTTTAAAGATTCCATCGGAAGGACCGATTTACCGGGCGGCGATTCGTGGCAAATTCTCTCATCCATCAAAACGCGGCTTCTCTTATTGCCGGACGAAACCGTGGTTGTGCCGGGACACGGCGCGCTCACGACGATTGGCCGCGAGAAGGAATGCAATCCGTTCCTGAGAGGATTGTAAGGTGGTCTCGTGAGCCGGCCTTAACGACCATTGTTCTTCAACTGCTCCATCACGCTCACTACGAGCTCTTTCGCGTCGGTCAAACTTTTCGAGATGATTTGGATGTCCATGGCCGGTTTACCGAGCTGCCGGGCGCTTTGGCAATAGACGCCGTGTTGCCCCACGAGCACCAGTGCATCCGTGATCAGATCGAGCGTTACGGCGAGGCGGCCTCGGTCCGGGCCCATCATGAACTCGAATCTTTCGAGATCTTCTTTGCGTTCGTCGTAGATCGACATCAACGCGACCATTGTCCCATCTGGGGAGTCTGTCGATGCCACTTTAGAAAACCTGGAAACGGAGCTGCCGCACGAGCGCGCGGGTTGTCCCGTATCCCCTCAGTCTCCAAGCGAGGGAGCCGGCTTTTCCGATAGCACGGCGCCCAGTTTGCTGTGATAGCGGCTATATCCAAAGTAGATGGCGAGACCGATCGCCAGCCAGATGAATAGCCGGAGCCAATTGGCTACTCCGAGAGCGAAGATCATGAGGAAATTGAAAAGGATTCCGAGTATGGGAACAAGCGGAACCAGCGGCGTCTTGAATGCCCTGGGAACGTCGGGGCGTGTGCGCCGCATGACCATAATGCCAATGCAGACGATCACGAACGCAAACAACGTTCCGATGCTCGTCATCTCGCCAAGTATGCTGATGGGCACAAGCGCGGAAAAGACCCCGACAAAACACATCATAAGCAGGTTGGAGCGCCACGGAGTGCGGAACTTGGGATGAATGTCGGAAAACACGCGCGGCAGCAATCCATCGCGCGACATCGAATAAAACACGCGGCTCTGACCGAGCAGCATCACCAACATAACCGACGTAAGCCCGGCGATAATCGCCATGTCCATCGCAATGCTCAATATCGGATAGGGCATTCTTGCCAGCGCGGCCGTGATGGGCGCAGCATGGTAGCGCGGATCCATGAAATCCTTATAATTCACCACGCCTGTTAAGACGTAGGCATATAAGACAAAAAGAATCGTGCAGACCACCAGCGAACCGATGATGCCGATGGGCATGTCGCGTTTCGGCTTACTCGCTTCCTGTGCGGCCGTCGAGACCGCGTCAAAACCGATATAGGCGAAAAAGATAACGCCCGACCCGCGCAGCACGCCGCTCCATCCGAAATGGCCCCAGCTCCCCGTGTTTGCCGGAATAAAGGGAGTGTGGTTTGCCGGATTCATGTACGCCCAGCCAATGAGAATGAAGAATATAACGACCGACACTTTCAAAACCACGATGATGGAATTGACTGTTGCCGATTCCTTGATGCCTCCGACCAGGATAAAGGAAATGACAATGATGATGAGGAGTGCGGGGATATTGGCAATGCCGTGTACGCTTGTGCCATCGGCGAGCCGTACCATTTCGAACGGTGATGCAGCCAGGCGCGGTGGAATGGCAACGCCGAATCTGCTCATCAGGTCCAGCACGTGCCCGGACCAGCCTACCGAGACCGTGGCGGCGCCAATGGCGTATTCCATGACCAGATCCCATCCGATGATCCATGCCATCAACTCGCCCATCGTGGCGTAAGCGTACGTGTAGGCGCTGCCGGCAATCGGAATCATGGTTGCGAATTCGCTGTAGCAGAGTCCCGCAAATCCGCAGCCGATCGCCGCAATAATAAACGAAAGAACGATTGCCGGTCCGGCGTGGTCTCCGGCGGCCTGGCCGGTCAAGGTGAAGATGCCGGCGCCAATCACGGCGCCGATGCCCAAGGCGACTAGCGAGAATGGCCCTAGAGTGCGCTTCAGCGAGTGCTCGGCATCCCCAGCCTGCGCGAGGATGCTTTCCAAGGGCTTAATTGCAAATAAACTCAAATACTCACCTCACGTCGTCCTGTCCGGAGCGCTTCATAACCTGTGGCCCACCAAAATTGATAAGGCGCTGTCTCCCCGGCACTGAACCGCGACCGTAAAGGAGCGGACGTTTTTGCCGAGGTCCTCAACGGAGCCGCAGTTATCAGCGCACATGCTAGAGACACGCATACCGCTCTGAGTTAACAGCGAAGATAACACAAGCGCCGTGGAGTAGAAACCTTTCGTCCGTTACTGCTTGGTCGCATTGAGCCATTCGTGTACCCTTGCGCTCAGAATCCGCGAATCCGGCCAATCCGGCAAAAGCCCCGAGATGACCGCCACGGAATCGGCTCCGGCCGCCAGGATCTCGCGGGCATTCTCGACGGTGATTCCGCCAATCGCCACAAGTGGCTTGTCGGTCAGTTTGCGCAGTCGCGCCAGTTCGGCCACGCCGACGATAGGGTCCGGTTTTTCCTTCGAGACGGTGGCATGCATCGGTCCAAGTGCGAGGTAATCGGCCGGAGACTGGGCGGCGGTTCTTAATTGCGATTGGTTGTGTGTTGAAAAGCCCAGGAGACGCTCGCGGCCGAGGACCTGCCGTGCTGCCTGGGGCGAAAGATCGTCCTGACCGATATGCAGGCCGGTATTTAGCAGCCGTGCGAAATCGGCTCTGTCGTTGATAACAAACTCCGTGCCCGCCGAGCGGCATTCTTCCGCGATCTGGGCGGCCTCGTCGTACCGGCCCTGGGTGAATTCCCGCTTGTGGCGATATTGGAGAATACGAACCCCGGCCGCAATCAGCGTACGCGCCGACTCAAGGACAGCAAAGCCGTGAGATTCGAGTATAGTTGTGTCGAGAATCGGGTAAAGCGGCGGCAGTTTCATCAGGTTACTCCGCGGCTTTAAGCACTTCCTCCGGCGCGGGCTTCCCGCGGCGCGCAAATCGGATCCTGCCGGATTTACCGACGAGATACACCGTTCGCTTCACAATAAGGCCGCTGGCATGGTACTGTGCCGCTACTTTCTTCCCTGTGTCCACCAGCAGCGGAAACGGATATTGATACTTCCCGGCGAACTTCCGGTGGCTCTCGGCGCTTTGCGGGTTCATACCGAAGACAAGCGTATCTTTGGCTCGGGCAGCTTGCCAGTCATCTCTGAATTCACAAAGCTGTTTCGTACAGACGCTTGTGTCGTCGCCCGGATAAAACACCAGGACCACGTTCTTACGGCCGCGGAAATCGCCTAGAGTGACGTCACGGCCTTCCTGATCCCGCAGCGTGAAATCGGGCGCGTGTTCCCCGACCGCGATTGGCTCCGAAAGCAACCAGGACAGAATTGGCATCTCACTCTATCGTAAATTGAAAGGAGAGGCCGGATCCATTGCACAACCATAGCCATGCCAGTGGGACTGGTTCGGTTCTGCGGCTTTCGTTGCTCGCAACGCTGCTGTTCACCGCGTTCGAGGTGTGGGCGGGCCTTTACTCCGGCAGTCTGGCCCTGCTGTCGGACGCCGGTCACAATTTCACTGACGCGTTAGCGCTCCTGCTCGCCGCGGTGGGCTTCTACTGGCAAGCCAAACCCGCCGACCAGGCGCGCACGTATGGCTATCAACGCGCCGGAGTGCTGGCTGCCTTCGTCAACTCGCTCACCCTTCTTATCATTTCGCTGTTTATCTTCTGGGAAGCTGGTAAACGCTTCATCCAGCCCGAGCCCGTGAACGAGGGCATGATGATGTGGGTCTCGATTGGAGCGCTGATCGTGAATGTGGCGATCATGGCCGCTTTGCATCGCGGGCAGAAGGACGATCTGAATTTGCGCGCCGCGTTCATTCACATGGCGGGCGATGCATTGGGCGCGATTGCGATTTTCGTGGGCGCGATCGTCATTTACTACACAGGCTGGACTTACGTCGACCCGATCCTCTCGATCGCCATTGGTCTTCTGATTGTCTACAGTGCCTGGGAGATCACTCGCGAGTCGCTCAATATTCTGCTCGAAGGTCTGCCCCGCGGTATGTACCTGAGCCAGGTCACCGACGCGATGGGCGCCGTCACAGGCGTGCTCGAAGTTCACGATCTGCATATATGGAGTCTGGGCACGAAAACCCACGCGCTCAGCTCACATGTGCTGATCGAGGATATGCCGCCCTCGGAGAGCAATCGCATCCTGGAGCGCCTGAACCAGGTTCTTTGTGGCTTCGGCATTTATCACACGACCATCCAATTTGAGCATGTGCCCTGTTCCCTATCCGACCATGGCTGTCATATGAATCAAGCGGCGCCGGCGCACGATCACGGACAATAGCCAGCGGTCGTTACCTTAGGATTGGCTTTTACGTGCTGGATGCCTTCGCCCAGCGCCTAGCCCGCAGTGCTACACTTGCCGTAACTCCCCAGAAGTACTCATGAGTTCCCGACGTGCATTTCTAGGCCAGATGGCCGGCAGCCTGAGCAGCCTTGCGGCGGTGCCCGCCAAAGTATTGGGCGCAAACGAGCGTGTCCGTCTCGGCATTATCGGTTACGGCGACCGCGGCAGTGCGATCGCCCGGGAAGCGATAGGCTGTCCGAGTACTGAATTCGTTGCCGTTACAGATATATATTCGGAGCGATTGGAAAAGGCGAAGGCCGATATCCCCGGCGCAAAAACCTATATGGATCATCGCCAGATGCTTGATGACAAAAGCATCGATGCCGTCCTGATTGCTACGCCCCAGCATCTCCACTGCCAGCATTTCGTCGATTCGATTCACGCCGGCAAGCATGTCTATCAGGAAAAGACCATGGCGTTTACCGTCGAGCATGCCAAGCGCATGCGCGCCGCGTGGCTGCCGGTCAAAGGTAGGCAGGCCGTTCAGGTCGGCCATCAAAGCTGCTCGTTCGGGCAGGTCGCGGATGCACATGCGTTCCTGCAGGATGGGAAACTTGGCCGCATCACCGCCATTGATGCGACGATGTACCGCAATACGCCGCACGGGAAGCCGCAATGGTCGAGACCCGTGTATCCGGGCATGACGGTCGAAAATATCCTGTGGCAGAAGTTTTTGGGCGAGGCTCCGAACATCCCATTCGACGCCAACCGCTACCGGAACTGGCGCTTCTTTTGGGACTATTCCGGCGGCAACGTCTACGAAAACATGTCCCACCAGGTGTCTTTCTGGTATAAGGTGCTCGGGCTACAGATTCCCAGGGCCGTTACCATGACCGGCGGTCTGTATCTCTGGCGCGATGGCCGCGAAGTTCCGGATACGATGAACGTCTCAATGGAACAGCCGGAAGATCTGCTGTTCAGTTGGATTTCCGGGTTTGGAAATGCCAATCTCGGGATGGCGGAAAACGTGCTTGGTAGCGACGGAACGATCTTCAAAAGTGCGCAGATTCGCTATACGCCGGAGAAAGTGAATCGGCCGCAAGCGGAAGCGCTTGTCGGGAGTACGGTGACTCCGCCGCGGGCTCACATGCAGAACTTCCTCGATTGCATCCGGTCCGGTAAAGAAACGAACTGCCCGTTCGATTTGGGATTCCGTGTTTCTATCGCTTGCCGGATGGCCGTGGATAGCTACCGCCACAAGCAGACGCTGCGCTGGGATCCGCAAACCGAAGAGATTGTCTAAAGCCGCACGGGCAATATCCCGGGGTATATACCTCTACTATTCTGATCACTCCGCCTTTACCCAGGAAATTCTGGGCTATGTAACGTCGCCTCACGCCGCGAGATGGGGTCCGTCCCCACGATAAGGGCAAAAATGGGGTCCGTCCCCACCAATGAGGTAGGCTTTTCCTTAGGATCTGGATGAGGTTTTTCGCTCTCCTGCTGTCACTGGCGCCACTTGCGTGTTTCGCCGGGAGCAGCGCCCAACCAGCCGGTTATGTTGGACGGGATGTTTGCGCCGGCTGTCATAAAAACATTGCGGCGACGCAGACCCACACGGCCATGGCGCAAACCTGGCAGGGCGGCGTCGCGAAGCAGTTGCCCGTTGACTATTCCGAATCATACACGGAAGGGCCGGCCCCATCGATCGCCTATCTGGTGCGGCGAACGGCGCAAGGCTTCCACTATGAAGTGAAGATGCCTGGCCCGAATGCGTTCGATTTTCCTGTCGAGACCACTATGGGCGGCATGCGGCACGGCATCAGCTTTCTCTTTCGGGTACCCGACGTCGGTGGATTGAAGTTAGGTCGCGCGCCTCTGGTCGAAGGCCGCTACCTGCACTATGCCCCGGCGAACCGGCTGGAGCGTTCGCCGGGATTTCCCGAACAGAAGCCCCTCACCTACGAAACTGCGTTCGGCCGGGTTCTCAGCCCGCAATTCGAGCGGAAGTGCCTCACATGCCATGGGCAGCCGCGCGCGCGTGGAACACATGTAGACATAGGCGTTACCTGTGAAAGCTGTCATGGCCCGGGGCAGGCGCACCTTGCCGCCCTCGGAAAGAAATCGCGCGACTTGGCTATCCTGAATCCGGAGAAACTCCCGGTGGCCGATCGAATGCGGCCGTGCGCGCAATGCCATTCCGGCTTCAGCATCGTGCAAGACCCACTACCGGACGATCTACTTATCTCGGACCAGGTCACGGCCCTAAAGAACAGCGAATGCTGGCGGCAAAGCGGCGGCCAGATCGCCTGCACAAGCTGTCACGATCCGCACCGGGACGCCCCTCGCGCCGCCCTGGTGGTTCGATCGGAGAAGACCTGCCTACAGTGCCATAACGGGCGCGTGGCGGGCCATGCGGGCCTCTGTCCGGTGAACCGGCAGACAGGCTGTGTCGGGTGCCATATGCCGGACGCGAAGAAGAGTCCGCTGACGGTTGCAGACCACTGGATACGCGTTCATCCGGAACAACACGTCAAATCGCCTCCCGTACAGGCCGCGTGGCGCACCACCGTTACACCGAAGCATCTGTTCCTGCGCATGATCGCAGTCGACGATAAAGGTGCGGCGGACACAATTCGCCGGCGGCTTGCGTCCGGCGGTTCTTTCTTTGAGCTTGCACGGTCTAATTCCATTGACAAAACTTCCTCGACCAATGGCGGATTCTTGGGCGATTTGACTGCCACGCAACTCAATCCAGACTGGGCGAAGGCCGCTCTTGCGCTTGTGCCCGGTGAGATTTCCCCGGTGGTCCCGGCCGGCGGGCGGTATTTTATCCTGCAGCGGTTGCCGCGTAATTTCCGGGAAGAGGCCGAATCGCGATTCAACAAAGCCATGGACCTTCGATCGGAGGGCGAGCATCGGCAATCCGCAAGCGAACTTCTTGAAGCGCTTAAGATTTATCCCCATTTGCTGCGGGCGCTGACCTTCCTGGGAATTACGTACGGCGAGGCGGGCAATTCGCAAACGGGAGGAGCGATTTTGAAACTGGCGGCCCGGCTTTACCCGGAAGACGCCGGCGTGCATTTCAACTTGGGGATTGCCGACGAAGCGCTCGACAACACATCCGGCGCCATTGCGGAATACAGGCGGGCGCTCGCGATTCAACCCGATCTGGCTCAGGTCTATCTGAATCTCGGTGGAGCGCTTATTTCGAGCGGCCAATTGAGTGAGGCGATCCGCGTGTATCGCGAGGGCATCAACGTAGATCCTCTGAGCGCGTCCTTGCATTGGAGTCTCGGCATCGCTCTGCAAAACGAAGGCAAAGTAAACGAAGCGAATCGCGAGACGGCGCTGGCGGCAAAGATCGATCCGAAGTTGATCGCGTCGCAATCGGCAAGGTAGATGGTTATGACAAGGGCGGGAAGGATAACGGGATTGGCATTGGTTGCCGTCCTCCCGGTAGCGGCGGCTGTTCCGCGCTGCGCGGCTTGTCACCCGAAGGAAGCCGAGGCCCATGCGCAAACGCGAATGGCGCATGCCGTTGTCCCCGCCCTTCAGAGCGCCTTCGCGCGGAATCTGCCCGATCATCCTCTTTCTGAATCGAACGGCGGATATCTCTTCGATTACCGGCCAGTGGACAACGGCATTGCCGTGACAACGGTGCGCGGACTGGACGAAGCACAAGGGTTCATCCGGTGGGTTATTGGAGCCGGCGAACAGGGACAGACCCCGCTCGTGGAAACCCATGCGGGGATCGCTCAACACCGGGTCAGTTATTTCCCGCAATTAAAACGGTATGGAGTTACGGTTGGCGACGATCCCGGGGCTTCGGCAAACGCCGAAGCCGCCCTCGGGCGCACCTGGAGCAAAAGAGATTTGCACGATTGCCTGAACTGCCATGCGACGTCGGTCAGCAGCGATTTGAAATCGTTCACGCCAGGAGTACAGTGCCTGAAATGCCACCCCGGCGCAAACGAGCATGCGCTCGGCCGTGGCGCGCCATTCAATCCCGGGAAGGTTGGCGCGGAAGCCCAGGTGCGATTCTGCGGTCAATGCCACAGGGTGGAACCGGCGCCGGGCGGCAACGCCCTCGAGACCATCCGCTTTCAGCCATTGCGATTGATGAAGAGCAAGTGCTTTGCGTCAGGCAAGCTGTCCTGCACAACCTGCCACGTCGCGCACCAAGACGCGCTCCGGAACGATCCTGGTTATTACAACGGCAAATGCCTGGGCTGCCATGCAGGTCTGGCTCATGTTCGGCGGCAGCAGACCGCCAACTGCATCGGCTGCCACATGCCGGAAGTGCAACTCGGACAAACGCTGCGCTTCACCGATCACGATATCCGCATCGTAAGGACTGGCACGACGGCACAAAAATGAACGGGGCCGGCGTTTTTTGCCGGCCTCGTGTTGGGTTTTCCTAAGTATGCGAAATTCTCTAGAAATTGATGGTTCCGGAGAATTGCAGACGCCGCATCTGGTATGTGCCGACGAGCGACGTAATCTGGCCCGCCTTGGGGTCGAGAATATTGTTGTTCGGCGACCCGAGGTTTGCGTGATTGAAAGCATTGCTCGCATCGCCGCGCAGCGTAAACCGCCAGCGCTCGGTGACGGCAAAGCTCTTCGACAGAGAAATATCCTGGTTGATGAACAAGGGCCCGTAGAGCTGGTTGATTGGATAATTTCCGAACGTGTTTGTCGCGGGCAGCGCCCATGCGCCGCCGTTGCCAGCCTCAATCGCTTCGACAGTTGTTCCTAGAAACCACTGATTGCGATTTCCCTGTGCGCCCTTGTAGGGATCGCCGCTGCCTTTGTTCGGCCGGTCGTTTGGACCAACCGGGGCCGTGTGTGTGCTGCCAAGGCTGGGGTTGAAGGGAATGCCGCTGTAATACGTCGTGATTCCCGCTATATTCCACCCGCCTAGCGTGAAATCGACAAACCGGTTCACATTGCTTCCAAATCTCCGTCCACGTCCAAACGGAATGTCGTAGTTCTGGGCAAGCGTGAATTGCCGGTGAGGAATGTTGTCGCCGTATCCCCATCCAAGCGGGCGATCGTACAGGAACGTATAACTCTGATCGCTGCCGAAGCCGTCGCCCTGGGAGATTTGATATGTAAAGTTGCCTTGCACCGTATAGCCGCTCCAGGCATTGATCTTGACTAAGGCCTGGAGCGAATCGTAGCGGTTGTTGGCGCAATTGCAGTAGTTGTCGATGTTCTGCGTCCAGCCGTACTTCGCGAAAAATGGCCGGCCCAAATTCTGATTGGAGTTTGAAACGCCCGGAATCAGGATTGGCTCATTCGCGTTAAAGCTTTGACTGGTCCCCAGCGGACCATGGCGACCTTGATTGCCGACATAACCAACCGACACGGCAATCTTGTTCGTCACCTGCTGCTCAACCGTGGCGTTGTAAGCATAGACTACCGGCATGGTGAAAATGCCGGGGCGCGTCTTACAGTCGACTCCAATCGGGCATGGAGTCGTGCCTTCCGGGCTGACGACAACCGGATTCAAAGTCGGCGGGCCATTAACGAGCGAGAATACGCCGCTGAATGGATTCGGCCGGTTTAAGCTTTGATTGGCCAGAACAGGTGGATTCTGCGTCACGTTGTGGCCGAAGGTCGAGCCGAACGTTCCAAGACTATACGACCATCCATAACCGGCTCGCAGGACGGTTTTGGGAGTGAGTTGGTAAGCGACACCTAACCGGGGAGCGAACTCCTTCCAATTCATGGATTGGTAGCCATGGTCGGAAATTAAACCGACGCCAAAAACGTCAAGGTTCCCGGTCGCCAGATCTAGTTCGGCGCCATTGCCCCGCTCATTCACGGTTTCGGGGAACACCATTTCCCAGCGCAGGCCGTAGTTGATGGTTAGCTTTGAGGTTGGACGCCAGGTATCCTGTGCATACCAGAAAAGGCGCTTTTGCCGCTCCTGCGCGTTCGTACTGCTGCTGACGTACCGGCTGAAATCGGTCACTTGGCCCAAAAGATACGACGCGAGTCCTAGCCCGCCCGACGGTTTTCCGTCGGATCCCAGGATACTCGTATATTCCGGCTCAAATTGCAGTTCGCCAGAACGGTGATTATCGCTGGGCACCCGCAAATTCATGGCATATCGGATGTCGGCGCCCAGTTTAAAGCTGTGGTTACCGGAAATTTTCGTCACGTTGTCCACAAACTGGAATTGCCGCTCGAACTCCGTCAGCGGACAGTTGCAACGATTGTTGCTGAGACCGTAACCAAGCTGGCTCGTGCCGCCAACGCCCTGGTCGCCGCCGCCCGGTTCGTGGATGTAGATATTCGGCATGCCGGACGAATAAAAATTGTCCAGATTCAACCCGGGAATGCCCGCGTCCTTGGCCGGACTGCTGCCAATCCCGCCTGGTGTCACTACTACGTGATATCGCATGTAGCCGAATCGAAACTCGTTGATCAGAGTTGGACTTGCAGTGTGTGTCCAGCCGATCGCAACGCTCTGGTTCAGGGTATCGGAATGTCCGCCAAACGCGAACGTCGGGAAACTCGGGCCGCCGACGTCAAAGCCGAAGGCGGGAGGCGCATCCTGCGTGAAACCGGCGTAGCTATACCGCCCGAAGAGCGAGTTCTTATCGTTGAGGTAATAATCCCAACGCGTATTCCACTGATTGGCGGTGATGATATCGGTGCCGCTGGTCGTGTAATTGTTCCGAAACACCGTGCCCTGCGCATTCGAATTGGGTAACGGAAAGAATTTCAGAAGAGCCTGTGCCTGAGGATTTAGCCTGTCCGTTGGAATCAGGTTGCCCGCGAAGGGCGTCCGGCCAGATCCGTCAGCGGCGCCCGTCCTTGGATCGTAGATCTTGGAGCCGGTTCCTGTAAGCCAGTCGCTGAGATCCCCGTTCCGCTCAGCGGCCGTCGGAACCGTTGTCAGCAAGGACCCGCCTTGGTGATTTCGGGTCAATTGAGCGTCGGCGAAGAAGAAGAGTTTATCTTTGATAACTCGACCGCCGATCGAGCCTCCGAACTGGTTTTGATGTGTGGTCGGAACCGTCGTTTCATTGAACGGATTGCGGCCAAAATCCTGAAAGCCTGGAGTGTTGATGAAAAGATATTCGAACGCGCCGCCGTGAAAATCGTTCGAGCCGGATTTGGTCGAGTAGGTCAATAGGCCCGCTCCCATGTAGCCGAACTCCGCGTCGTAATCCTGATTCGCCTGTTTGACTTCGTTGACCGAATCCATGGTGGGATTAATCACGATAATGCCCAGGATCGGATCCTGATTCACGGTTCCGTCGAGTTCGTATCCCGTGCTGTCGAAATACTGACCGTTCACCATTGTCTGAACGCTGCCTTGCGGATTTTCAGACGACGCATGCTGCCAGGGCAGTTTGACCACGCCCGGGTTCAGCAGCACAAATGACTGAACATTACGACCGATGTTCGGCAGCTCTTGAAGCTGTTTGGAACTAAACGTCTGCGCCACGTCCGCTCTGTCGGTTTGCAGCAGGGGCGCCGCCGCCGTAACCTCAACCTGCTGGGTGACATCACCCACGTTCATGGCGGCGTCAAAGCGCGCCGCTTGGTCCACGTTGACTGTAATCGCATTCGAAACCGCGGTCTGGAATCCAGGAGCCTCAACCTGCACCTTATAGGTTCCTGGTATCAGTTGGCCCTTTGTGTAGTTTCCGGACTCATTCGTCGTCACCTCGAACTTTGTCCCTTTGTTGACGTCGCTGATCGTGACTTTTGCATTGGCGACGGCGCCGCCCGTCTTATCGGTGACCGTGCCATAGATGCTGCCGAAAACCTGTTGAGCCGATGCCGTTCCGGACAGACATAACAGCAGAACGGCTGCCGCTAGGAATCCCACCCACGGCTTCTTACCTAACCTAGTCATGACTTCTCCTTGGAAGCGAACCTCTGAAGCACTTATCTTTTGCGCTTTCGGGGGCCTCTAGCCGCCGAAGCACACCACAACCACCACGAAGTGTTAATTCCTACACCAAGTAGGAATGGCCTAGTGTGTGACGCTTTTCTACTATTCGGAAGTTCGATGGGGTTTGAAACCGTTAACGGGATCTAACTGATTGTTCTTGAAGGAAAAGAAGGCCGCTGTTACGCTGATGTTAATGAGTGTTACAGGGTCTGCGCAGGGGGCGAGCACGCCTTTGATGCGGCAAGTGGACAAAATCGCCGCCAGCCCGATCCTTCATGGCTCCGACGCGCTATGCCGGTTGCTTCGTTACCTCGCAAATGAAGCGGTCGAGCACCCTGGTACTTCTACTAAGGAGTATCGGATCGCAACCGAAGTCTTCGGACGCTCTCATGAGTTCGATCCGAAACTCGATTCCACGGTTCGGGTGCAGACTGGCAGGCTGCGTTCGAAACTGTCGGAGTATTACAGTACGCTCGGCAGCCGGGATGAATTCCTGATTGAGATTCCCAAAGGCGCTTACCTGCTGTCTTTTCATGCTCGCAACGATCCGGAGAATGGCGCCGGAGCGGCGGTTGCGGCCGCCTCCGTCCCGGCGCAACCCCGGAGTCAGACCTGGATAATCCTTTCGGGAGCCGCGCTGGCCGTGATTGCGGCATTGGTGCTTCTCTGGGCCCGCTATGCTACTCCCGCGGCGAACTGGCGCGCCATGCTGAAGGCCGAAGGCATTCAAGGGGCCGACCTGATGACACTGAAGCACTTCTGGGGCGGGTTCTGCCGCGACAACGATGGCCCGATCATCGTTTACAGCAACGCGGAATTCATCGGCCGTCCGGAGAGCGGAATGCGGTACCTGCAGCCTTCCGATCCGAAGGACGCTATTCTCGATCACTACACCGGGGTCGGCGAGGTAATGGCGATACACGATATCGATTATGTCTTCAGCGCTCTGCACAGCCCGTTGCGCGTAAAGCGCGGGCAGCTGCTGACATTCGACGACGCGCAGAGCAACGACCTGATTTTCGTTGGATCGCCTTCCGAGAATCTGACGCTCCGCGATCTCCCGATCAGTCAAGATTTCATTTTCCGCCAGACCGGCGCGTCCGGCCGCATCGGCGATTTGATAATCGTAAACGTACATCCGCAGCCGGGCGAACCCCGGACATTCAAAGCGAGTCCGGGCTTGCCTGTTACCGAAGATTACGCCGTGACGGGCATGGTCCGGAACGCGCGCCGGGCAGTTCTGATCCTGGCCGGAACCACAACTTTCGGTACGCAGGCGGCCGTCGAATTTGTTTGCAACCCAGACCGCCTAAGGGAGTTGCTTCGGAAAGTGAGCGGCAGCCCCGACCGCAACATTGGCCCGTTTGAGGCCGTGCTGCGGGTCAAAGTGAGCAAAGGCGTCCCGATACTTTCGAAAATAGAAGCCCTTCACGTAATGAAAGCTAGCTAGGCGGCTCACCGATCTTCGCCGGATGATGCTTTGGAGTTCCGGGCATCACGCCCGCGTAAGCCACGAAACAACTGCCAATAGGGACCGGCGCCGGTCCACAGTCCTCTCCATCCAAACCTATCCGCCGGTTCCGAAACCATGCGCTCGTATTCGGCCTGAAACGATTCCATCATCTGGTCGAGTGTGAAATGGTTCAACACCCACGCTCGGCCTTCCTTGCCCATGCGGCGACGTTCCTCCGGATGGAGCGCCAAGCGGTGCAAAGCCTGCGCCAAGGCCGACGGAGACTCCGGTTTAACCAAGAAACCTGTTTTGCCTTCGAGAACCACTTCCTCAATTCCACCTACCCGCGCGGCAACCACGGGCAGGCGCTCCAGTCCCGCTTCCGCCGCGGCCAAGGCGAAGGCTTCCCTTCTCGAAGGGAGCACCGCGATATCGGTCGCGTCCCGGTAGATGGCTCCGACGTCGCTCCGCTGCCCGATCAAATGGACCCGCTGTTGAACACCCAATCGGCGCGCAAGATGCTCCAATGCGTGCCGTTCTTCGCCTTCTCCCACGATGATCAGGTGCAGTTCGGGTGTGCCCGGCGGCAGGCAGGTCAGCGCCCGGATCGCGAGGTCGAGGCCTTTCAGGCGGATCAGCGCGGCAACTGCCGTAGTAACGACCGCATCCGGCTTGATGCCCAGGCTTGCGCGCAGGCCATGTGCATCGCCCCCCTCCAGGCGAAGTGGATTCAGACCGTTGTAGATAACTCGGGTTCGCGCCTCTGGAACACCATCCTCAATGAGCGGGCGCACCACGGCCTTTGAACAACCGACCGTCAGCGGCGCCTGATGGAGGCCGAGTTTGTAACGTCTGAACCGCGGATCGAGCACATGGAGGTGGACCAGCATTGGTACTCTAGCGGTGCGCGCCAGAGGTATGGTCCATTGCGCGGTGCCGCCGGCGTTGGCGTGAATCAACTTGATATCGTGGCGCTTGACGATTTGTAAACCGGTACGGATGAGCCACGAATACCGGAACACATCGAACCATGGCGCCGCGCGGCCAAGCAGAATACAAAAGCGGTTTTGATATGCCGTCACGCCGTAGCTCCTGACTTTGTCGGCCAGGGCGCGGCTATCGCACCAGACAATCGGCTCAAACCGGTTGGGGTCGAGATTCCTGATGAGATCCAAGAGCACGCGTTCGCTGCCGCGAATCAGATCGTCACCCGAGTGGACGTACAGAATTCGCACTCGCGATGCCGGCGCGCTACTGCCGGACGGCAGGAGCGGCTCCACGAGGTCTGAGGTCTCCACGACTTGTTCCCAGTTCGATATGCGGATTCACTCCTACAAAGCCGAAGGACACTGCGCCTCGGCTGGACTACACGGCACGTCTTTGCATGGCGCCGCCTGAATGCAATTTTACTATGATTGATGACCGACCCTGTAAATGTTCAGTAAATTGCAAATCCAGTACGGAATTCAACGCAAATCGTGCGCCGGCCCTTGGCGCAGCATATCCGCTTGCTTCTGCTCCGCTGTCCGCTTTATTTCGGCTGCTTTGGCGAACGCAGCTTTCGCCCCCTCCCGGTCGCCCTTCTGCCGCAGAATAAGCGCCAGCGTGTTGTAGGGACCGGGGTCGGAGCCGTCAAGTGAAATCGATTTTCGCAGGGCATCCACTGCCGCGACCATCTCTCCTTTTTGCTTCAGTGCGGTCCCGAGTATATACCAGGCCTGCGCGTACTCCGGCCGCTGCTGAACGGCCGTCCTCATCTGCCCGATCGTTTTTTCGAAATCGCCCGACTGCCAGTAAATAATGCCGAGGGTATAGTGCGCTTCTGTCAGGCCGGGCGCCAGTTGGATGGATTTCTCCAACTCGGTTTGCGCATCCCTCAAATCGTCCTTCTGCTTGTAAGCCACGCCGAGATCATAGTGCGCGACAGCCAGTTCCGGGTGCTCGCCGGTAACCGCCGTGAGCTGCTTGATCGCACTCTCGATTTCACCCTTCTGAATGTAGGCAAATCCGATGTTGGCTTTAGCCAGAAGATTGCTCGGATCCTGCTCAAGGACTGCCTTGTATTGCGCCAGCCCCGCATCCGGCTCGCGGGTATTGACGAGTGCGGTGCCATAGCTGTTTCGTAGATCTATGTTCTTGGGGTCCAGGTCGACCGCCCTTTTATAGGCGTCGCGAGATTCAGCCAGCTTTCCCGCGGCCCGGTACGCCGATGCGAGCGTCTGCCAAACTGCGGCGTCGTTCTGCAGTTGCTTACTCGCTGCCTGCAGTTCACGAATGGCGTCGTCATAGTAGCCGGTCTGTTCGTAGGCGCTACCGAGCCGGAAGCGGTAATCGCCTTCATCCGGCGCAAGTTCCGTCGCCTTCTGCAGCGCGCGTACGGCCGGGTCGGTCTGCTGGGTTAGCCATAGAGCAACGCCCAGGTGATAGTAGGCCTGAGCAAAATTCGGATCGAGTTCCACTGCGTGCCGAAAATACGGGATTGCCTCGGGGGTGCGATTCATGGCTGCCAGAATGAAGCCGATCTCATCCGGGAAAGCGGCCGTTTTCGGCGAGAGTTTCGCCAAGTCCTGAAATTTAGCCAGCGCGCCCGCTGCATCGCGGGCAGAAAGCGCCTGCCGGGCTTCCGATTCAAGCCGCTGAAGCCTTTGTGCGCTTTGTGACAGCACGAAACCGCAACCGAACAGGATGAGGAGAAAACCGCGGAGCATTCGCTACGCACTCATTATACTTTTCAATATGCTCCCCTTCGTCTGCGCGCTTCTGTTTTGGTTTGGCGCGGCGGACGCGGCGCACCGGCACGGTGTGGAGCTTTACAACCAACATAAATATAACGAAGCCATTGCTGCCCTCGAACAGTCGTCCAAGGCGGAGGCGCCCGATTCGGCCGAGTATCGCGAATCGATGCTGCTGATCGGCCAGAGCTATTTCATGCTGTCGCAAGCGCCGAAGGCAATACCGTGGCTCGAAAAAGCGCCTTCGACCAACGAGCGCAATTACATGCTCGGCTATGCGCGCCTTCAGGCTGGAGATGAAGCGGGAAGCGTCCGGGCGTTCGCCGAGCTGTTCGGAGTAAATCCGGAATCGGCCGCCGCTCATCTTCTGACAGGACAAATGCTGATCAAGAAAGAATTTACCGAGCGAGCCGTCGACGAAGTGAATCGGGCGCTAGCAATCGATCCGAAAATCCCACAAGCGCATTTCCTATTGGCTGAGATGGCGATCTTTCGCGGGCGTCTGGACGAAGGCATCGGCGAACTGCGCAAGGAACTCGCTGTCGATCCGAACTATTACATGGCATGGTACAGACTGGGCGACGCGTATGCGCGCCAGGAACACTGGGATTTGGCGATCCCTAATCTGCAGCGCGCCATCTGGTTGAATCAGAACTTTAGCGGGCCATTCATTTTGCTTGGAAAGTGCTATTTCAAAACAGGCGATTATTCAAATGCCGAGAAGTTCCTGCGTAGCGCGTTGGCGCTCGATCCGCGTAACTATTCGGCAACCTATCTTCTGGGACGAACGCTGTTCGCCATGGGCCGGACGGACGAGGCCAAGACGATGATGGAGAGGTCGCGTACACTACAGCAGTGAACAAGCTAGAATCGTGCCATGCGAATCGCCGCCGCACTGTTCTGTTTGTTGGCCATGGCCGGACTGGCAAGTTCCCAAAGGGCGGATACGAGTGACCGGGATTTCTGGAACGGCAAGTTCGGCGACTTACGGACTGAATTCAACCACAAGCCGAGCCGGCTATTGGTAGATGCCATTCGCGATCGAAAGCCCGGCCTCGCGGTCGATCTCGGCATGGGGCAAGGGCGAAATGCGATTTATCTGGCACAGCAGGGCTGGCAGGTGACAGGCGTCGATCTTTCCAATGTCGCCATCTCGCAGGCGAAGGATCGCGCGGCTCAACTCGGAGTCAAGTTGAATGCGGTGCTCGACGGACTCGATCAATACGATCTCGGCCGCAATCGATGGGATCTGATCACGCTCTTTTACGTACATGCCTGGTATCGCACTTCGAAGCCTCGTAGTGTCGAACGCATTCACGATGCATTAAAGCCCGGTGGCCTGGTCGTCATTGAGGGCTTTGCCGGAACGCAAAGCTTTATGTTTCAGCCAAACGAGCTAATTCGGGACTTCGGCGATTTCCGAATTCTCAGTTATGAAGACCTACTGGGGGAAGCCGACTGGGCGCCGGGCCGCAAGAGCCATATCGTCCGGCTGGTTGCTGAAAAAAAACGCGGCGCGGCGCCTACAGCGCGTTTACAGTAGCCGGCGCTCGCGCGGTTCAGTCAAGCGCATCCAGCAATTTCGAAATCTGCTTTTTCTCTCGCTTGCAACTGACTTTCAGCACGCGGCGATTCGCTTTGGACTGCTCGATCAGGTATTCATCGCTGGTTTGAATGATGTCGACAAGGCCCAATTCTTTTGCGTCCACGGCGAGCCAGTAATTTCCGTCGGCCACTTTGTCAATGTCGAGATTCGGACGACGCTGTTTGATCAGGTTCTTGAAAGCGTTGTGAATCGCTTCCAGGCGCTCCAGTTCGATCGCTTCCTTCTGTGGTGTGGGTTCCGAGAATGGGGTGAGGGTGCGCTTATTTTCACCGGCCGTGAGCTCCACATACCGTATGCCGATCTTTTTCATGAGCCCGACGAAATTTGGCATTCCCGCCACCACCCCAATCGATCCGATATAAGCGAATGGCGATGCGACAATCTTGTCCGCCACTGCCGCGCACATATAGCCGCCCGACGCGGCCACCTCATCCACGCAAATGGTGAGCGGAATGCCGGCGCCGTGTACTCTCAACAGTTGAGAAGCGGCATGGCCATATCCGTTAACCGTGCCTCCGGGAGAGTCGATGCGCACGACCACTTCGTCTTTGGGTGTAGCGACCTGAACGATAATGTCGATCTCCTTGCGGAGCGTATCGACCTCGTGAGCTCTTAGGCCGGGGTTAAAGTCGAGAACGAATACCGTACTGTCGTAAGACTTGTCGTCCTTCTCCTTAGGAAATTTCTTCCGTTGTTTCTCGGGCAAGAGGCTGCGCCTTACTTCGTGGACGCGATCGGCCAGATCCTTGTCCAAGTGGACAAGGTCCAACTCCGAGTCGTGACGCCGTTTACCGCCCCGTTTGCTCTTCAGCAGCCGTATTAGCGCGAGCATCGCTGTCGCCAAAACGGCTAGTGCAACCAAAATGACCAAAATCAGGAGGACTGCTTCCAAGATGCCGAGTGTCGTTTGCATTGTCTACTATGTTGCGACACTGGAGGCGTGGGTTGCGTTCAGGCGGTATTGAGCTGAGAATTCCTGCTTTTCCTGGCAATCTTTTATACACCTCAGCGTCGAGGCTGTTCGAGCTGTTGTTCCAGTCGAGACACCCATTTCTTCTGGCCCTCATCGAGATGCGCAGCCTCCACATCCGCCAACTTTTTCGCTTCGGTTGACCCGTGACCTGCGGCGAGGCGGAGCCAGGCGATCCCCTGCAGAAACTGCGGTTCGGTGCGGTCTGGCTCGCTTAAGAGCAGCTTTGCCAGCGAGAGTTGGCATTCCGGTGTTCCCGATGCCGCGCAGAGCCGGAAGTACCTTTTAGCCTTTTCGATGTCTCGCTCAACGCCATTTCCGAATTGGTACTTGCTTCCCAATAACTCTTGAGCGTTTGCGTTCCCCAAGATTGCTGCATCCTTGATCTGCATTAAGCCCTCGTCGGCATTCTTCGGAACCAATGCGCCGGCCATCTGCATCTTGCCGAGAAAGAATATCGCGGGCGCATAGTTCTTGCCGGCTGCGGACTTCAAGAGCGCAAGCCCGTCTCTCTCATTCTTGGGCGCGTTATCTCCTGAAAGCTCCCACAAACCCAACAGGAATTCCCCCGGAGCGTATTTCGCCTCGGCTAGTTTTCGAATCGTTTCCATCTGTTTGTCGGTCGGTTTGCGATTGGGTTGCTTATCCAAATTCGAGACCAGGACATTGAACTCCGCTCTCTTCCTTTCGGTTTTCGCATCGAAATAGGCTCCTAGGAATCGGAAGTTGACCTCGACCGTAGCCTCTACTTTGACCGGCTTGTCGTCTTTTGTAGCAGGCTTGAATCGCCATGTAGAAACAGCTTCCACAGCTTTTTCGTCGAGCCCGAAACCGATTGGACTCAGTACTGAGATATTCGTTGGCATGCCTTGTTCATCGATGACGATGTCCAGTATGCAAGTACCCTGAATCCTTGCCTTTTCCGCCTCTCTCGAATAGTTTGGCGCGCGTTTTATCTTGATTTTGGGAGGCGTGATGCCGGGGTCTATTCGCAACACGCCTTCATCTTTCGCAGGCGCACTGCCTGTAGAAATTTGCCCAACCGCTAGCAACGCAATTAAAACAAGAATCGGAAACATGCTGGAATCCCAACTTGGCTCTGCGGATTCTTATGTTTTCTTGTGGCGTACGTGAACGTGCAGGCTGAGCGTGCATTGCTGTTCGTTCAGTTCCGTTTCGTAGCCCCGGCTGACGGTCAATCCGCGGCCTTCCAGATCGTCATCCACCGAGAGCGCGAGCCGCATAAAGTCGCGCATACTAGCCACTCTGCCCGCGAGCTTGTCGAATGTTCGATTCAGCTTTTCGTCTAAATCGGGAGCGTCCGTTACCTCGATTGCTCCGAAATGATAGACAGGCCCCTCATCTATGGTTGCGTCGAGGTCGACGGTTTGAACCGAGCCCACGATCACGTGAACATCCTCTACTTTGGGCCGAAGCAATCCGAGGTCTTCACAATCGACACTGAGCGAAGCTAACAGGGCCGTCGGAAATGTAAGTCGCGAGTATTCAATGCCCGCGAGCGACTGCTGCGCTTGCTGGATGCGACCGTCCGGAATTCGTGTTACGCCATGAATTGCGATTGTATGGACGCGAGGAAGGTTCTTCGCTTGTATCACAACA
>Ga0134125_10002120_pt1 | contig 23767 bp, 23 predicted proteins | sample KB31751_FD_96464 | JGI IMG/M metagenome (GOLD analysis project Ga0134125, IMG submission 96464) | Terrestrial soil microbial communities with excess Nitrogen fertilizer from Kellogg Biological Station, Michigan, USA - KB3-175-1 | ecosystem: Environmental > Terrestrial > Soil > Unclassified ...
TACCCATTCTATTTTATTATTTGCTCCAATATCCATCACTCCTTTTATGTCAATAACGCGATTAGGTCCAAGGGATATGCTTTGGGTATCCGGTAGTGCTCTAAAGTTAGCAAAATTATGAGTGTGTTGTATCTTTGTTAGGTTTGTAGGATCCCACTGCATATTCCCACTAAAAAATGACACATTTCCATTTTGCACTTTTAAAATCCAGCTACCGTTTACTACCCAATTACCTGTGGGTGTTGATAAAAATGAGCTCAATGGACCCGATATGAGAAAATTATTACCAATGGGATTATTCTCTTGGATGTTTGGATTGTTGTTGTTGCTTGATTGAGTTGCAATATTGTTGTTGCTTGATTGAGTTGCAATATTGTTGTTGCTTGATTGAGTTGCAGGATTACCAGAACCTAGAGGTGTATTACTGAATGCATTATTAAGTTGATTTGTAACACCTTGTTCAATTGATTTTGAAAAATCGTTATTTGAATTAAAATTGTTATTTCCTTGAGCTTGTATTAATTGATTTGGGGATGTATTTATTATTAAAAGCCCTGTTATAATAATCAAAGATGTAAATAATATAAAGCGAAATTTTATACTAATATTACTCAATAAAAATTTGTCATTATTTGTATTAAAAAAGTTTATTTTCAAATTATTGATTATTATCCTATATTTAAAATTAATAAGTATTTCTCTTATTGCGGTATTTATCATTTATTAATCTGATTATATTTTAGTTATCTTCTTTTTTTCGTTTAGAAATACCATTAAATTTATTAATCTCTAAATTTTTCTTTAATTTGAAAATGTATTTATAAATTTGTTATTTTAACAATTGATTGATACATTAACCACAAAATGATGTTACTGACAAATAAAAAATTAAATGATTCCCTTTAGACAATAAGAAACCATTTCTTTTCCATAGTCTATTTATTTAAAATTGCTTACTCTACTATCAAAGTCCCTTTCATAAATGGGTGGATACTGCATTCAAATTGATATTGACCTGATTCTAACTTGGTTGTATCAACTGTTGTGGCTTTTTGAGGATTAATTATACCTGAATCAAATAACATACCAATCTGTGAATTAATTTTATTTTCGCCATTTATACTGGTAACAGTATGATAGTTTTTGTCATTATTTATTACTGATATTTTTTCTCCCATTTTTATCTTTATAACTGAAGGAGAAAAAGAAGGATTTCCAATCAGACCTGCGCTATCTGGAATAATTATGGAACTTGAATTAGTTGTTATCGATGGTATTGATATATTTTGTTGTTGCTGCCCATTAATTATATTGAAGTCATTGTACTTAGATGTGTTGTCCGTGTTATTAGGTAAAATATTATTATTATTATTGTCAGGTAAATTATTTTGTTGTTGATGTTGCAAATTAGTAGATTTCTGGTCAATTTGATCACCAATTGAAAAATTTCCATCAAAGTTTGAATTATCTTTAGATGTTATCGATGTAACAATTCCATGCAGAGGCTCTTTGCCAAAATGTTTATTAAAGATAATATCATTATAGTAAATAGTCATTATCTTGTTTTGTTGAATATTGATTGTAATTGGAATATTAGGTATTGTTTGATTATTTAAGGAAATATTTGTAGTGCCATTTGTATATAAAATATTTTCTGGTAATGATCCTACTTTAGTATTAAAAGGCTCGAAGTTAAATATTTTATAATTTCGAGGAATGGATTCTTTATTGTTATACCATGTCATATTTAGATTAAACAAAGGAATGTTATTTTTTAAATTCATACTCCAGTTTCCTGTTGCGATCCAAAAATTATTTTCTGCTGTAGAAAAAGAAGAATCTACTATACCCTTGATAAAAATATTGTTATTTGTATCCTTCAATGGTAAATTATTATTATTATTATTATTGTTTGGGTAATGAGTTAACTGTTCTCTTTTGGAATTATGTTGATCATCTGATGATATTGAAATTGCATAAGCTTTAAAGTCGATGTTGTTACCTAAAAAGAATAATAAAAATATGATAAATATTATCGAATAAAACGAAATAAACATAATATTAATAAACTTTAAAATTTTCTTTAATATTAATTATTTCTTTGTAATTGTGCTGTTGGATATTAGGATTTCAATTTAGCAACAAAAGAGAAAAAAGGTGTCCATTAGATCATAATCTTGACATCTAGATTCCAAATACTAGTTCTGTGCGAATAATTATCAATACAAATCTTTGACCTATACATGATTAAATATCTTTATTGTTTTATAGTTATTTTATTTTAATATAATGAAGAATAAATTAAAATTCTGAAGATGATATTATATACCACTTATCCTTATATTATTCAATTGTTTATTTTATTTAACATTAAATTTAAAATCTTTATTAGAAATTAATATCCCTTATCGATTTTGAATTTATTAAATGGTTACCCTACATTGAATTTTGATATATAAATAAAATATCTATTTTACTTCGTAATGGATTAACCTCATTATTATCATATATTATATTTTAATTATATGTTTTATAGAAAATGTTTATATTTAAAATAATCGTATTTTTAATTTGTAAATTTATATTTTTCTAATACTTCAAGGTCAATTTTTTCTGCTTTACCTTCATCTTTTAATTTATTTAGATTGTCTATAAATTGTTTAATCGCATTAAACATATCAGAACCTTTTGGACAAAAAACTATTCTGCGATTATCATCAAAAGAATGTTCAGGTAAATAAAAGGATTTATTCATTTGCTCAAATTGAATTGCATATTTTTCATGCCATAGGCCTGTATCCTTGGAATTTAACAAATGAGGTGGGTTTGTTTGTCTCTTTGCATTTTCTGCATCGCTAGGTTCAATTCTAAATAGATCTACTTTCATTTGTTGATGTCTAAGTATAAAACTTCTTATAATATCATATTGCTCTTTACTTTTGCTTATATCGGATATCAGTAAATCCCTAGATAGTATGAGATACCTTGTGCCTAAATTTGGTATCTCTTCATTATTTCCTTTGAATTCTTTTTTGAATTTTACAAACATTTCCCATTGAGCATCTAAAAATGCTTTTCTTCTCTTTTCAAAGGAACTTGGAACAAATAAACTTGATCCACTGTAGTATTTTCCAGAATATTCAAATAAATATTTGAAAAAAAGTATTTCATCCTCTTCGTTTAAGTCAATTCCCAAAGGCTCAAAAATTTTTGAAAAACTCTCTTTATAATTTTGTATTTTAGATAAAAAGAAGTCTTTTATAGGTTTTTTTGCATCTTCGTCTAAATCAAACTCAATAATATCATTATCTTTTAATAATGGCTTATCGTTGTTACCTATTAGAACATTATCTATTATACCAAAAAATGAATAAACCAATTCGCCTTCTTTGTCATGTTTTATTGGAACAATATCTTTTTTGTATATATAGTTATATAGTCTTATATTACCAAAAGGAAGAATCTTCTCTAATAATGTATCTCTTACACCTTTAGATAAAAGAATTTGATTTGGATTACACAAGTCCATTATTCGCTGAGCCAAAATAGAGTTATATCCCCATGGAGCTATTTTACCATGTGTTAAATCAAAAAAAGAAGGATGTGAACCAGAGCTTATCCCAATTCTTAAAGCTATTTTATTTTCACTAGATTTATCCTTGTTGTATTTATATAACGTCTTGTGTAAATAAATTGCTAAATTTATAGGTTCAAATAATTCTTTATCACTGAATACTACAAACATTCCATCGCCTGTTGAATTAAAATATTTTTTTATTTTTGTAACTTCATCAACACTCTCTTGGTCTTTTAGAAATGCTAATATCCATCTTTGAAGGTTGATAATTTTTTCAATTTGAATTTCATCAGGTATTTTTATATCTGATGAATTAACAACATCTGTATATAGAAAAAAGCTAAAATTTATTCCTATATTCTCTTCTTTCACAAATCTTTAAATTAGTAATATTTATTTATATGTTGCATTCAAATTATATTAATATTAAATAAAAAATGCGTGATATGAGTATTGTGTTTGTACTATCAATTTAAAAAGACAACTATTCTCAGAAATGGTATGATAATACGTTATAATTAATCTTTAATTGTTATAATAAAATCGCTTGGTATATTGTACAATTAACAATTTTAATAAAACAATGCTGTAAATAAAGCATTTGAATTCATGCTTTTACAATCTTGTTTTATCATTTATATTAATTATATATATTTTATATAAAAAATATGGACATGTATTATATTGCCTTTTGTTCTTATTTTTCAAATGATTAGTGTTAAAACAACAATTCCAAATCACCAAATATTTTCAAATTTGTAATGTATAAAACTTTTTTTTAGACTTTATCTTGTAGTCGATCGCCCACATAAAGTAATTGCTAACTGTTACTAATATCGTATTCTATATTATTTTGCTTGAAATGAGCAATTGTATTTTAGCACATGCTTTCTATATAAAATACTTTAATAGCAATTTCAATCTATATGAAATATGATAAGACTATCTTGCAGAGAGTCAGGATTGGAATGCGATTATATGGCAGAGGGCGAAACAGAAAAGGAGGTCTTAAATTTAATTTCTGAACATGCCGTTAAAGTCCATAATATGAAGGCAGAAGATATCTATGATGGGGATATACCTACTGCTTTTTTATGTCATACCCGAGGCAAATTGAAGTCGTCATCATCATCATAAAACTATACCAATTTAAAATTATATTGACTGATTTATCGAAGTATAAAATTACATCTATTAATAAATAATAATAATATCCTTTCCCTATTATTTATAATGATGGTGCTTTCTGTGAATGTTGGCCTTCCGAGAAAAGTGCTTTTTAACGGACAAAGCGTAACTACAGGAATTTTCAAAAACCCAATCAAAGAACCTGTCATGGTGAGAAAACTCAACCTAGACGGAGATAAGCAGGCTGATTTGACTGTACATGGTGGCGTAGACAAGGCAGTATATTCTTATCCAAAAGAACATTATTCTTACTGGCGCAATCAATTTTCTCACCTGGATTTTGTGTGGGGAATGTTCGGTGAGAACTTTACCACTGAGGGATTGATGGAAGATGATATCAACATTGGTGACCAGTTTCAAATAGGTTCTGCCAAGCTTGTTGCAACTCAACCACGTATGCCGTGTTACAAACTTGGTGTTAAGTTTGGAACTATGGAGATAATCAGAAGGTTTCTATCAAGCGGTCGATCGGGAATATACTTTAAAGTATTGGAAGAAGGCGAAGTTCAACCAGGTGATGAAATAAAAATTATCAAGAGGGATAAAAACAATGTTACCGTAAAAGACATAGTTAGTCTTTACAATAGCAATGATATAGAACACAACATTGAAACTATGAAAAGGGCAATAAAAGTAGAATCCCTTCCAGAAGGTTGGAGATATGATTTACAAAAGAACTTGGATCAACTACAAAGTGATCAATAAAGAAGATGTCGTAGCGCTAAAATGTTTGCCAAAGTATTACTCTGCAATATCTTTGATAGTTCAAATTAAAAGAATATTATAGATGAACTCAAAAACTATGTAACATTATATGTTATGTAGTTGTTCTACCTTAAGTTAATATATGCAATAACATTCCTCAAAAAGTTTCAAGAGATTATAGTATCAGTTAAATTTTTTCATTATGTAAATCCTTCTATACAATGTATTATGAACTCTTTCTATCCTGTCAATGGTTTTTATTATGGATCACAAATAAGTTGTTTATAAAAAATTTTAATTGTGTTTCCGATACTATATTATGGAATAATTGCTTTGGTTTTCTATTTTTTTATTCTTGAGCTAAAAGAAAATAAATTCCTTAAGACCTTAAATTGTGGATTTTTATCTGATAAAGCCATTGATGATGCTGATAATAAGATAGCAAAAACTTTAGAAAAAAGGTATTAGAAGTTATATGAAAATTAATTTATTTAACAAGAACCCGTATATTTAATTACCATACTATCTTTTGTTTGACAAATGACTTTTGAAAGTTTTGAGGTAATTTGATTGTAATTACATGATCCTCTTCATTAATTTTTACTTTAATATATAATAATAAAGTTATACTGGAAATATTTTATATCATAAATGTTTATATCATGTGGATTAACTTGTTTTTAATTAAACTATATAATAGAAAATTGATACAAAAAGCGACATATTTAGAAAAAAATTTTCAAGGAATTGAAAAAGAATATAAAGATAAATTCATTGCAATTTATTTTAAAAAAATAATTGGATTACATAGATATATTAAAAAATTAATTAAAAAACTTGAACAAAATGGTAAAAACATTCCAAATGTAATTATAAAATTTACTCTAGAATAATTATTTAGACTAAATTGCTCTTTAAAGGATTTAAAGAAAAGTATAGTAATTTATATTATATAAAAGCTATGATTCAGAATAAAAGTATTGACAATACTATAATTGATTTTGTTGTTGATACTGGATCAACTCTGACTATTATAAGTATAAAAGATGCAATAAAGCTAAAATTATTATCCATTGACGAGAAATCTTTTGAATTAATAAGTAATTTTGATCTTTATAAAGAAAAAGTACAAACAACCATGGGCTCAATGGATTTATTGAAATTAGATGATGTTATACTCTCTTTTTTCTTTGATAATGATAAATGTTATTTTGCAGAATATTTTGATGCAATATATATAGCTAAACCGGCTATAAGAAATGAAGGAGACTATAAAATAATAATGACTATACCTAGTGTATTGGGGATAGATATATTAAGAAATTATAAAATTGAATTTTCAAATGACATGGTAATGCTAGAAAGATGATTATGATTAAATACTTTAAATTTACTATTTGCTATTTAATTTTAAATTAATGATTAATCGATAAGGATTATTTCCTTTATTTGTTTTCTATAATAAAGCATTTTTTATTGATATTTAATACTTTTTGTTAATCTAATTATTACTTCTTAATAATTTTTGCTTGGGTTAACCATCTCATATTATCCCCTTATAATGGTAGTAAAAAACGAAAAATTAAATAAAAAAGTAATTTTATTTGGTTAAATTTAACCTTGGTTTTTTAAAATCATCATAAGTTAGCTTTTTTATGGTTTGATTTTTTTTTATTCCATTTTCATCTTCCAATGATAGCCAATGGTTTAATATCGCTTTTCTTTGATCCTTTAAAATGATTTCTACTTTTATATTAAACTCTCCCCAACCTCTAGATACTAGAAGAAAATTATTTTCTCTATTGTCATTCTTTATGACATTTTGACTAAAAGTAGGATGAAGGTAATATATAACAGATTCAATATAATTTAAAAAGTTAGATGGAATGGATTTTATAGAAACTGTCCATAAAAACCAATCTGTTAAAGAATTGTCATTAGTATCATCGGCTACTCTTTCACTTGTATTTTCAATAATTATTATTACTGAAAAAGCTCTCAATATATATAAAATAATATAATACTATTTAATACTGATATAATCATATTTGCATTTTAACTTTCATTATTATCTTATACTCTATAAACAAAACTTTTAGTCGTCTATCTCATCTACCAATCATCATTCTTATAATAATTTCCTTTATTTTTACTATAGTTGTTTAAACATTGATTAAAGTTATTTAAATATCCTAAGGACAAATTTTTAAAATTTTATTGATCAAGAAAAATATATCAAAATTTTATATAATTTTATAAATATAGATTATAGTAATAAATTTTAATTATGCATATTTTGATAATTCATAAATTTAAAATGCAATTTAGATTAATATGAAAAAAATCATAATACTGCTGCCTTCTATACTAGTAATAACGGCTTTTTTTACCTTTATAATAAATACAAGTAACAGTGCTAATGCTGTAGTAGGATTTTGTCCTCCTATTTGCCTTGATGAGGTTAATGATCATGTAAAAGGTGCAATTAAAGCATTAAATAAAGGGGATATAATTACTGCCAATTCTGAAATGAATATAGTTAAAAGTCTATTAGATCAATTAAAAGATATGACTACATTAAAAAAAGAATAGGCTTACTATTTTATTAATTGTCGTTCTTTTTAAGAATTTAGATTTAAAATGGCTAAAGAAATATGTCATTATTAGTTTATATTTTATGTAACTATTACATTGCCAAGAAACAAGATTGTTCTTAATTTTATCCATGATAATAATTTTCTATTAAATCCTCAAATAGAATAATGTTTATTAAAATTTAAAGACATAATAATTTTAAAAAGGTTCATTATTTAAATGGATATTGAAAACCATTTCTATTATTATACGATGTATATCACTTAATGCTCCACTAAAGAAATAATACAAACTCATTGATATTATTAGATAAAGATGAAAAGAAATCTAATATAGATTTTTAATTTATTTTATTGGCATAGATCTTAATAATTAAACTTATTATTTTGGATAGAAATTGATTTAATGATTTAAAGATATTGATAAATTGTTAATCCCTGTTAATAAAATAGAAAAAATGGTCATAGATTATTTATGTTTGACAAAAAATTAGTTAATTTTGCCAAAGCAAAAGGTGTTAGTTTGGATAAAATAAACAAAATGTTGAAAGATTTGGCAAAAGGAAATCAAGAACAGAAAAAACAATAGTATAAAGATATTGTTGATTGGGAAATTGAGATTACAAAAGTTAAACGACTTGAGAAACATCTAATCAACAAAATAACTCAAGATTATTATTTTACTTTGGTCAGATGGATATTCTTATTGTATCGAATCAAATATACATTAGATGACAATGCAGTTATATTTTAAATCTATTGATTGTTGAGCGTTAAAAAGTCAAAAAAAATGTTTACATTATGTTAATATATTTTTTATTAATTTAATTTAAATCAATAATTGATATACATTATCTCTAGAGAATATAAAAATGGATATTATACAAATCAATTGAAATTAAATAGAGTAGCATTTATGGTGGCACATTATCAGTATACCTTTTATTTTTTAAACTTACTCTTGAGTAACTTAAAAAATATTCTAAAATAATTGATTGTTCTTCTGATGCTTTATCTTTTGTTGCAGAAATGAGTACTTAAAAATATTAAAAAGTCATTGGTTGAGATCCATTATTTGATAAAAGTCTGGAGTATTAAAAAAAGGACAAGAAGACATTTCTTATGTGGCAGAAAAAGTAAAATCTCCTACTTGTCTTTACAATTGGAATTATTATAAAACTTTTGAAAACTTGATATATAATAGAACATTTGCATTAACAAAATTTTTATTGGATTATGAATAAGGCCAACAAGAGCATCGATATATAAAAGCAAAGCTCCCAAAACTTCCTTTTGATGATAAATCTTTTAATCTTGTATAAAGTGGTCACTTTTTATTTGCTTATGCAAATAAATTTGATTTTGAATTTCATCTATCATCTATTTTTGAGCTATTTAGAATATCTTTGAGAGAAATAAATGAGTTACTTTCAGAATTAAATGCTCATGGTATAGAATATGAAATATTAAGTTCCATTTGAATTTCAAAAAAATAGTAACAAGATTTTACAATTAATAGGTAACTAAAAGATTTATAATTATAACTATATTGCATTAATTTGATAAAATAAATTATGTATTAGTATTATTTACAATTCTCAATTTGTTTATTTGTATTAATCAAGTTTATCTTTAAACAATAAAATGTAGTCTCAAGGTGGAAAAGTATTCAATTTATTTTGTTTCATTTTTTGAAAGTGAGTTCTAGAATAGAAAAGTCTATTAAAAGAGAAATTCGATAGCCTTGCTTTGATACAACTCTTCAATATTGAAAACTTTTAAAATTAATTTTTATTTTATGATATTTTTATTAAAATAAAGATTGTCGAAAAATAAAGTTAAAAGAGTTTAAAAAATAAAAGTTACTTTTTATTATTGGGTTCATTTTTTTACGTTGATATCAAATTGGTATTTTAATGGAGTCGATAGATCTGTTTTATCGTTGTCTATTGTAGTGATTTCTACATTCGCCTTGTATAGTCCAGCTTCTGAAAATAATGGACCTGTAATTTCTATTGTTCCAGAGGGATCAGGAATAATGGCATTGGATAAATCATCAAAAGTTCCTACAACATTTATAGTTGGAGAATTGGTATTTTTGGATGCAATTGTAAGATCTCCTTTATGTGAATGGAGAAATTCAGATACTTTGGTTTGATTATCTTTGATTATTGATATTCTGTATGTAACATGTTGAATTTTTTCACCAGATCTTGCGTCTATTAAAGACATTTTCATTTGGGCGTTTTGACCTGAAACTATGGTAGTTGGCTCTGTAACAAAGTTCATTTGTATATTTCTATCTCCTATTGTAGCTACTGGCGGTGGTGCCCCATGGTGTTGAGCGTTAATGCTATTAATTGTCAGTGAAAGGATTGAAAATATTAAAAAAATACTCAAATACGTTAAAATAGAATATATGCCTTTTTTTGTATATTTCATTTCTTTAATTATTTATTGCTAGGCAATTTATTTTTTTATACCTGGAGTTATTGTAAGATTGATAATATTGTAATAAATATATACTCAATTACTATTTCTTTATAAAGAACCGTTTTAATATATGGGGTTAGATATATTTTTTATTAGATATTGTGAATAATTTTATTATGTTATTTATTTTAAATATGTTATTTTTTGTATTAAATTTCTTTACTATAAAATTAAATTTGACTCTATTTCTAATGTCTTGTTAATTAGACTAGATTTTGATAAATGAAAAGAAAAAAATCAAAAAAGTTGCTTTAGTAACATGTACCAATCGAGGTATGTGGTTTGAAATTATTAACCGTACTTGCAAAATCAGATGATTGTTTAATTGTCAGTTTGATTGCTATTAACAGTGCAAAAGATAAAGAATCTGTTAGAGAGTGGTTGACTGACAAGGGGGCTAGTTATAGTTTTTTATCAATTTTAGATTACTACAAAAGATTAAATTAAAATATTTTTTTTAGAGGTAAATCACAATTTGGACAATTAAGTTTTCTCATTAACAGTACTGAAATTATGTCTTCATAGAAATGTGCAATCATGCAGACTAGAATCCTGATCAAAAAGCGTTAGAAACCAATCTATTCGGATCAAGGCATTTATGCCTATGGTTATAGATATTGATCTAACTGAATGATTTTTTTTATATTGACAAAACTTAGCCCTGATGAAATATTTTTTAAATTGTTATTTCATTTTTAAAACTTAAAACATAGTAATCTAAACTTTTATCGAGGACTTGATTACTGTCTATAGGAATGTAGTTCTTGTTATTCAGATTGTATAGTTTTTTAATAATACTTGCTATCAAACTGATGCGAATTAATAAATAAATGAAAACATAAAGTCAGATTATACAACTTGTAATAAAAAAATTATTTCTATTTCTTGTCTTTGTTTTATTTTTACTTATTTTTTAATTCATAAAAGTGTTGGCTACATACATTAACCTCTACTTGAAAATTTTCAAATTCTTTTACTATTCCATAGGTATCTGCTTTATTGGTACACCCTTTTCTATCACAATATATTTCCTTGAACATGTTTACAGTAAATATATTTTGTATAATAACAATTAAACAAATATTATATTAGATTTTTTTAATAAATATATTTCTATTTAATTTATAAATAAAACATTGTCATGTTTTATATTTTGATAAACATTAGTTATTTTTTGCTAATTCTTTTTGCTTTTTGCTTTAGTTGATAATTTTAATGAGAATCTATCCATGATGGTAAAAATTGTTATAAATATGAGATTGATTTTTTAAAATAAATGATATTGGATATCATTGTATAAAAATGACAAAATTTAAATAAATGGATATATAAATTATTATATGTTCGATAAAATAAAGGAACATATCTTTTTCATTATATTAAATATAGGAAAGGTGTCTTTAAAAAAATTAATAAAGTTAAAATATATGGATAAAGTACCAGACCACAATAATTCAATATCATCTACAAATGTTAAAATCGATTTAATAAAAAATCAGGGGGATCATTATTACTATGATTTAAAAAGATTGTTTCAACAATATCAAATATAACTTTGTATTTAAAATTTTTTATATAAGATAAAAATGGATATTAATTTCAAAATATAAATAAAGATATTTATAAATTGATATTTTAATATTCATCAAAATTATGGAAAATGGTTGATAGTAATTATAATTATAATATATGTGATGGATTTACTGGACTTTTGATTTTTTTAAATGACCTGTATTGCTGTCTAAAAAGATAAACCATTTTTCGGATCTTTTTCTTTTCCAACTCCAGATCTCTATATCTTTTATCTTTGTAGAAACAAATAATCGAGGATCAATTATGCAAATCTCTTTGAGTTTCCTATGGGAAAGTTCTTCTGGAGTCCTTATGCGGATATTAAAATCGGACATTATTATTCTACTACCTCATAAAATGCTATTTGGCCATCTTTTAATTTTTCTATACAATATGTATCGCCATGATAGATTATACGGTAAAAATTGCCTTCCTTGATATTTTCAATATCTATATCTATATACTCCTTCCCTGCTTCTTTCATAATATGAACTTTAGGTGAGTCAATAAGATCAACTGTTTTCTCTGAAAAGTCTATCTCTGATGTGCCTAATTTTGTAGGATTAATTTCAGAAATACTTGTTTCAGTATTCATTTCTGAAATTTCACTGCTGATTTTGTTACTCTTATTGGTGTCATTGATTCTGCTATTTCTGCTACTGCTGTTATTATTTGACATATTTGATTATATTTATAATACTTATACTTTATAAGACTGTATTTTTCTTAAAAAATTTAAGCCTTATATTAATTTTACATCTGTATGTATTACATATCTATATGAGGTTATTTTTAAGTCAACATTTAAATTAATTATTGTCAACAAGTTTTAAAATTTTTAATTATCCTTTATCAATTATAACGTTTTATTTATTTACTAGCCTAAAGAATTTCAATTAATCAAATAAGAATGATTTTGCTATCATAATAATCTATATTATATATTTGCTTTTTATATGGTTATTTGGCCCTGTTAACTTTACGTTTTTCTCTATCTATTAAACAAAAATCGCATATATAAAAAGAAGGTTTTAGATGACTAGAATGTTAAAAGACTTGAGTTATAATGCCAAAGACAGTTAGAAAAAAACTGAGTGTAAAAGATGTCGGGTTTTTGATATATTTAGAAACGAAATAAAAAAGTTGAAATAAATACTTTAGAATTTGATTTAGATGACGAAATTAATTTAATACAGGAGTTAAAAAGGATGACCCTATTATAAAGTTAACAGATCTGCTTATTTAAAATATTGCTTCCTATGACTTTTATGTTAATTATAAATGTACTTGAGTAATAATAGTGGATATGAAAATGATTAATTAAAATGAGTATGAGAATATTATTATGGTTATTGATTATAAGGCAACAATATCCTATATTAATTTATTAAAAGAAGATCTTGCAATTTTTCGTATAAAACCAAATGAAAGTCAAGTTCCTGATTTTAAAGCTGGGCAATATCTGACACTTGGAATATTTATTCCCGATGAAAAAAAAATGGACAGACGGGCATATTCCATTGTGTCACCACCACAGCAAAAAAAATATTTTGAATTAGTTATACGATGGCTCAAAAGACCAGTCCCTGGAAAAAGTACTACCCAATTATTTGATAAAAAAGAAGGAGAAGAAATATTTTGGCTCAAACCTGCTGGAACATTTACAATTAATGATACACTGATTAATGGATCTCCTGATGACAGAAGGATGGTTCTAGTTGGTGGTGATACAGGACTTGCGCCTTTTATTTCCTATTCTCTGTATTTAAAATCAATAGGAACTAAACGAGAGATAATTGTTTTACATGGTGTTGAAAATATGGATGAATTGATTTATAGAGAATTACTGACGGATTTAGAATATCAGAGTTTAGATCAAGGAAAAAAAAAATGGAACTTTCGTTATTATGCTAGTATTAGTAGACATCGAGAATGGATAAATAGATCATGGAGTGGGCATAAAGGCCAACTAGAATCCTTTCTAATGCCTGAACCGGGAGAGGATAAATCACCATTAGAAAAACTAATTGGAGAAAATATCACTCCACAAAATACATCCTTTTATGTATGTGGTTGGCAAAATACGATAAACAGAGTTTTGAATAGCATTGTTCCAAAGGGGTTTGTTACTGAAAGAAATAAAAGAAAAGATGGAACTTTTGATATCAAAGTTGAATCATATGGATAATTTGTTAATTTCTTTTATAAAACTTTATTATATTATATCTGTATTATTTTACTCAAAAATTATTATTCTATTATTGTTGAAAAAAATTCTAAATACCTTTGAATTGCTTTATTATTCCAAGCCCATAAACTATTAATTCATCACTTCCAGTAACTTTTATTAATTCCGAAATAGCGTCAATTCCTTCTTTTCCATAGTTTTTCAACGAGTTCAGAACTTTAACTCTTTCTTCTTTGTTAATGTTGTTTATATATTGATACATGAGATCTTCTATTTGTTTTTGTTTTAGTTCTTCTGACAATTTCTCTTCTGTTTTAAACTTATTTTTTATATAATCGAGAATTTTAATATTTCTACTTTAAATATTTTAAGATCGTATTTTTTACTATGTTTATAAAAATTGATATAAAAAATTTGATATTAAGTAGAAGTTGATATTTTACCATTACTATTTTTATACAAAAAAGGATATATTGTTTTACAATTCTATTTTTTGTATATTTATTACATGATCCATTCTTTATTTGTTGTTAAATTATTAATGATGAGTCAAATATTGGTAATTGATATTTTATTTTTAAAAAAGTAAATTTCATCATTTCCTACAAGAGTAATGTTTTAGAAAAAACATAAAATAATGTTTATCTTTGAAAAAGTATCAAGTTCAATTGCTTATCTTTATTTCTTAATTTCACTACTTTTGTTATCTTTTTATAATAACGATTACAATTGAAATTTTTAATATGTTGCTTTTGATGGCGATTGCTTGCTTGATGGTTTATAAGATTGTAAAATTTTACCATCTTTTTAATATTAATTAAAATTTTTTATACCGACATAGTCTTTCATTTTTCTTTTTATTGTTATTGTTTTTAAATGGATTTCTTATTTACTATTTTTTATATCTGATTTTTGCTGCTCCTATATTTTACTTTTGGAAATATTTCTCTTTTTAATATTTCTCTTTCAATTGATATTCTGCCAGGTCCTGATATTAGCAAACTTATTGAAATGAACATTAGTAAAAGCTCTAATTCATATCCACCTACAAATCCTTTTGAAATTTTTGCTGCTAAAATTGCCCCTATCATTTCAATTATGAATAATATAGAAGCTATTCTAGTTACTATTCCTACTATTAATGCAAAACCTCCAATAATTTCTAAAAGAGCTATCGGTAAAGCTAGCTCAGGAGGAAGACCTATAGAACCGAAGAATCCTGAAGTTTTATCAATACCTGACAGTTTTGGAAGACCATGTAATATGAAAGCAATTCCAGCTATTATCCTTAAAGGTAAGGGAGAAAATGTAATCCATCTATCAATATTGGAGGTTTTATCAACATTCAATATACTATTTTATATTGAAAAGTTTAAATAGATATTAATAATATTGTCAAAAGTTGTAACATAATATTGTAGAATGATAAATGTAATGGTTATAGAATAATGAATCAAAATAGTCCTTGATGTTTTGATTAATTAAGGTTTTAATAAAAATTGTCTATGGAAATTCAAAATTGAATTTTAGTAAAAATATTGTATATTTAATTTATAAAAGAATATTGTTTTAATCCTTTTTGATAGGATTCTAGTGCTAACTATATTTAAAAAAAGTATATTTGTTATATATAATAAAAATCAAATTCTTTCAATGTCACTAATGCAAAATCAAATAGAAATTATTGCCCCCATTGAGCGAGTTTTTGAATATTATACTAATCCAGATAACATAAAAGAATCATGGCCTCATGACATTGTTAAAGAATCAGAAAATGTATCTGGTCAAAAAAGTGAAGAAGGCTCTGAGATGAAGATAACAGGCGAGTACATGGGAAAGAAAGATGAAATGACACTTGAAGTTGTACAAAAAGAACAAAATAAAAGATTAGTTACAAAACAAACAAAAGAAGGTCCTTTTCAAAGATGGAAGAATATACAAGAATTTCAAAGTAGTGGAAGTGGTAATACTACAACTACAACTCTAGTTAATCATATTATAAATTATGAATTGCCAACAATAGGAAAAATAGCCAATGTTTTAACTGGTAGTCAAGCAGAAAATAAAATAAGACAAGGAATAGAGCAAGCAGCTCAAACAGTAAAACAAAGACTGGAATCTGTTTAAGTTATTTTTAAAAATCAATCTTCTTAAAAGACGGTGAAAATAAAAATAAATTTTATCGAAGATAAAAGAAAATTTCAATCCCCAAAATTACAAGGATTTATTGTTGAACCTATATTGATGTTGTGTATTGATGGATCTTCTTTTTACGAAATTGCAAGCTCACTGGGAGAATCATTATTGATCTCTTCTAATATGATAAAAAGATATTTGTTTTTTTTGATTAATTATGATCTTGTTTCTTACAATGGACAAAAACGAGTATTCACTATAGAAATAGGTGGCATTAAAATCTTGTCATTGATTGACAATGAAAAAAAAGAGAAAACTCGTATAGAAGATATTGTTATTACAATAGAATAAAAAATAAAATCTAATTAATTGTAGTATTTATTTGTAATTTATATTTGTATTAAATAATATTTATAAAATATAAAAAACCGTTAGTTGTAGTATATTATTAACAATATTTTCTATGGAATTTCTTTTTGTTTTTTGATGATTAACTAATTAAAATATGCATGTTATAATTGAATAGTAACAATTTATTATTATTGATTTGATTACGATAACTACTGATATTTATATTTAAATCTGTTTTTTTGATACCTTAATATTAACAGTAATTAAATGTTAATTACTCTTGTTTGAATGTTTTTCTTTTCTTAACATAAACTTCTATAAATATTAATTTGATTGTAAAAAAAATCTATAGGTGTTGGAGATAAAAATTAATTTTTATTTTTGAAAATGAAGTTTTAAAAGCCCTTATTGAAACTATAATGATTTAACTTTTAAATTATTTCTCTATCTATCTCTTCTAAAAAAGCAATTTGTGATAGTGGTTTTCTTTCTCGTGGTAAATATGCTTTTTCTCTATATCTATCTGGTAAAATCTCATTTTCTCCTTGATAACCTATTGCGATCATTATTCCTATTTCAAAGTCTGTTGGAACTTTAAATACTTCTCTTGCTTTTTGAATATCAAAACCACCCATTTCATGCATAATCAACCCCTGATTAAACGATTCTAAAAACATATTTTCATTTGCAGCCCCTAAATCATGTAAATGAAGTCTATTATAACTTTCATCTAGGGTATAATTCTTTTTTGCTATTGCGCAGATTAAAATAGGTGCTCTTTTTGCAAAAGAGTTTGATTCCATTAAAACCGATTGGGCTTCTTTAAGTTTATCCGGATTATCTTCCGTAAATACGATATACCTCCATGGTTGTTCATTTCTTGAAGATGGTGCCCATCTTGCTGCCTCCAGAATGGAGAGTAATTTATCCTTTTCAACAGATTTTGTAGAAAATGCTCTTGCACTCCACCTTCTGGTCAGTAAATCATGAATTGGAAATCTAGAATTTGCATGGTTGTGTATTATATTTTTTCTCAAATTAATTATGTTATTAATTTAGCTAGATATCAATTTTAATAGTTAATTATTATTTCAAATATTGTATATAATAAACTTGAATTTAAATAAAAATATAGTAGTTAATATTTATTTTATTTGTAATATCATGATTAATGTACTTTGAGATTTAAATTTTAAATAAATCTTTATACTTTTTTAAAATGTATTGATTATCAAGTTAAATACTTAGTAGTATGATGTTACTTGAGTAAATAGAATACAAAATAATAAATGTGATGTTGTAGACATTTGGGAAATTTTGCTGAAGCATTGATCTCTTCATATGTTGAGGAATTTAAGTACAAATTGTACCTTTAGATTCAATGCACTAAAAAGGTTATTACCTGACATAAGTAGGACTGTTTTATCTGAAAGATTATTATAACTTGAACGAGAGGGCCTAATAACTAAAAAAAATCCTGAAATTCCAATAAGAGTAGATTGTAGCTTAACAACGAGGATTAAAGAACTAGAGACAATTTTATATCATTTAAGCAATTGGGTAAATAAACGGAAATACTATGAAAAAAAGTGAAATTGAAACAAAATAAAGATATTTTTACGTCAGCTATTTAAATTCACACCAATATTTAACCATGTCTTTTACAATGGACTAATGTTAGATGTTAGCATTGAAAATTGATTTCGTTTATGTAGGTCATCAGTCTTTTAAGTAATTTAATATCATTTTTCTTGCTTGTGGTTGTGGAAATACCTCGTTTAATTTCCTTGGTTTTTTGTCTTCAAAAATAAATTCTGAATACCATTTAAAACTAAATGCAGATATCATTAACAGTATAGGAAGAGTATCTTTGCCTTTTTCAGTGAGATTCCATATTACTATTATTGTCGATATTCTTTTTTCTTGTTTACATTCAATAAATCCTTCCTTTTCAAGCTCTCTAAGACGCATTGAAAGTACTCTTGGAGTAAGCCCTGGAATTGATTCTAAAATACGATTAAAGCGATTGATTTTTCGAAAGCCTATATCCCTCAATATCAATATGGTCCACTTTTTACCTAAAACTCCTAAACTAGTTTTAATTGGGCATTTGATAAAACTTATTTTAGGTAATAGAACATCATCCGCATGCTCATTTGGTAAATCAAATTTATGACCTTCGATAGATTGCAATTATTTCTTTATTCTCTTACTTACTTTTATACTATACAAAGTATAGTTCAAATTTATATTGCTAATAAAAATTATAGTTTAATCATTTCTAAAGTTTGATCTCATTTATAATCCACACAACATCTTAAATCTCTAATTGACGATTTCAATATATCAAAATTTACATAATGCAAATGCAAAGTATATGCAATTCTGTTTACTTACCCTAGATTATTAAATGATTTAAACATGAATTAAGGCAATATATAATATAATTCAGGCATTCAATTGTTAGTTCCTCCAAATAAGAAATTAAATCATATTGCCATTTTTTCGCTTAAAAAAATTTAATTAAATTGTATATAAAAAAAATTAGTATCTTCAAAAGTCTCAACTGTTGATATATGTATTATTTTAGTGAATTTTGATAATGGAGATAATGTTTTTATTTTAATTAGATATAAAATAAAATTTCCTAATTTTTTTTACTCTTTAATGATTTAGTTATTTATTTCAATTTCAAATAAAATATTTTATATCTAATAAAAAATGCCCATTATACACTGACTAGGGATATATCCATAAATTAAAGTATTGTATACTTGATACAATATTGTTTATGATGTCTTTGTTATTCTCTTTTTAATAATATATAGTGAGGAATATTTGACGTTGTAGCTGGATAAGATGTTTTAAATTCCCAACCCTGTAAAAGTAATTTTTTTGCTTCTTGGATATCAGTAACTGTTGCTATGTCTACTATCTTTCTTCGTTGAAATACTGGCTTTTTTATATTTTGAGAGATAAATTTATGTTTGTGCTCGTTACCATCTTCATCTATTGGTTTCCAAATATTTTTTCCAGTTGAGGGGTCTTCTCCTATTTTTTCAAAACTGATAAATTGGTTTGCAAATCCTGCATCTTTACATGCATTACATTCTCGCATCTTTTTTTGAAGCGGGTTGGATGCTTCCGCTTGATTTAATGTATTTGACATTTTAAGGAAATAATATTATAACATTACAATCTTATTTTAATATTTCTTGTACATGATTCCAAGTAAAGTAACAACAAATTTTAAATACAAAACTTAAATCTTGTGATTGAATACTGGTATCAAAATATTTTTTTATAATCTTTAGAATGTAATATAAAACTAGTAAATTATTAATTCTTTGTAATTACCTGTCTTTATTTATTTTACTTTACAAAAATAATTGATAGTTTATTTGAACCTTATTATTTAATACTGCTTACATTTGTCGTTGATATTTTCTTTTACTGTTTGATATACTTTTTCTCAAAAAGTGCCTTTCATTTTTCAAAGATCTAGTTTGTTATTCTTTTTAATGATATTCGTGTGTTTATTTACTTCTGAGTGTGTTACCAAAACATTTCCTTTGAATTTAATTTTATTTATATCTTTAGAAAATACTTTAATTTGCTTATAGATTAACTTAAAATTTGTGTAATATTTTAAATATCATATTACAGATTTGAAATAATTTTTTTTATATTTATATTGTTTTGAGTTTTATTGTGATTTAATAAAAGGCATAATTGGTTGAGTATCTATCATTTTCTATGATCCACGAAATTGAGGTTATCTAAATGATTGAGCATTTGCAATCTGTTTCTAAATAAAAAATAATTTGAATTTGAATAAATGTAAATATTTGTTATAGTAACTTAATATTGATAGCCTGAAAAAATTAATTTATCTTATTTATTTATTTATTAAATCGATTTTATATATGCAACTAATTACTTTATTTCCAATTGTTTATTTTTTTATTTAGGGTTATCTTATGGATTTCACTAGGAGCATATACAATTGAAATGCAATTAGGATAACAAAAAGATTTAGAATGCTTTGTTTAAATTATTTAAAAAACAAAAAGCTATATTTTTCTAATCTTATATTATATCAAAAACTTTTATTACTTGAATCTAAAGCATAAATTAATCAAAGTTAAAGCAAAAATAATGAAACTAAAACTAGGTTAATAATATATATCGTACTATTTTTTTCTATCATTCAAAAATGAGGACATCAGTCTTTGTCTATCCTTGTGTGCAAAGCATAATGAATGTGCATAAATTTCTAATCTCAAACCTGTATCTATATCTGCATCCATACCTTTATTTATTAACATTTTACTGACTCTAATGGCATTATAGCTATTCTTTATAATTTCATTTGCAAACAAAAGACATTCGTCCATTAATTTTTCATTTAGAATTTTTGCTAAAACTTGAGTTCTTTTTTGCAAATACGTTTCTTCTTCTTTTAACAATTTGTGATTATTATTGGAGATGATATAGCTTATTTTATGAATCGATCCTACTGATTTATCTATTGGATCCATTCCTTCTATTTCTTCTTTCTCTTTTTCATCATCTGTTAAACTGACAACTTTATTAACAAGGCCAATTCTTTGCGCCTCATTTGCTGAAATCATTTTACCAGTATATATAAGCTCTTTTGTTTTAGCCAGGCCAACTATTCTTAACAATCTCTGAGTTCCTCCCCATCCTGGTGGGATTCCTATTGTAACTTCTGTTTGACCTATTTTTGCGTTACTTGAAGCTACTCTAATATCACACGCCAAAGCAATTTCGCAACCACCACCTAAAGCATAACCGTTAATTGCGGCAATTACAGGTTTCTCTAAATTTTCTATTTTATTAAGTAATTTGTGTACAAAAGATGCATACTTTTCTGCTTCAGGGGGATCAATAGTTACTACGTATTTAATGTCTGCTCCTGCACAAAAGGATTTTTCACCTGCGCCTGTTAAAATTATAACTTTTATTTTATCGTCTGCAGATACAATATCAATTGCTGTCGATAATTCTAACATGACTTCTCTATTTAAGGCATTTAGTACTTCTGGTCGATTGATCTTTATAACTGCAATATTGCTACTCTCAGAATTATTTTTCCCATCTTTTTCTTTTATTTTTTCATTTTCTTTGTATTTGTAATATTTTATCTCAATTATTACATTTTTCAAAGAAGAAGAATAAGAAGCCATGAGCAAGAAAGATGATTGCTCATTTAAATAATTATATTTTAAGAAATTAAAAAATTAAAGAAAAAAGATACGGTGGATGAATTTATACTTTATTTTTTTAATATGATTTATGTTTTAAAAAACAAATTCACTATAGATATTTTTTGAGTTGGATACATTTTATTGTATTGCAAAAATATATTAAATAAAAAGATCATTATTATAGATGATTTATTAGTACATTGATCATCATATTAACTAATTTAAAAAGTTTGAGACATGAGCAATAGTCATATTATTAAAAGAACAGATATTGATGAGGATAAGAAAAAAATTCTTTTACAAAAATTATCTCAAAGGTTTATCCCATCTATATCTCTTTTAAAATTTCCATTTGCTCTCAAGCAAGATCAAATAGCGGCTGTGAATGCTTGGATAAATAATAATTACAGAGGGACAATACTTTATAGCACAGGAACAGGAAAGACAGAAATAGCATTTGAATGTGCAAAAAGACTTGCAATTTGTTATTTACCTAATAATAATAATGATTTATCAAAAAATACAAATGAAAATTCTGTAAATACTGCCAATATGATTTTAAAAGATAAAGATATCTCTTATCCAAATCTAAATAATTCTAGTGATCTTATTAATGGTAATATCAATAATATCTATTATTCGTTCTTTAATATTTTATTTCTAGTGCCTCGTATTTCATTAATTGATCAAACTATTAATAGATTAATTTCTTATGGTATTCCAAAAGAAAAAGTTGCTGCATACTTTGGAGAACGAAAAGAAACGGCAGAAATTATCATTAGTACATATCATAGTGCAATAAGAAATACTAATCTAATAAGGCGTTCAAACATGGTGATTTTTGATGAAGTACACCTTATTAGAGATACATCCAGATCATTTCTCAAGATATTTGATATTGTAGTCGAAGACCCCAAAAAGGCCATATTAGGGCTTACAGCAACTTTAGATAAAAAAGATAATAAAAATAATACTATTCTAGCAGTATTGCCTCCAGTAATAGAATATACTGTGAAAAAAGCAGTTAAAGATAGAAGATTAGCAAAACCTGTTGTAATGCCAATAAAAGTAAACCTTACTGAGAAGGAGCAAAAAGACTATGATATGTATTCTACCAAAATCAAGAACATTTCAAACAAATTTAAAAGATATGATGCCAATTCAATGACTGAATTATTAAAAAAAGGTGGATTTGTAAGTGGAATGGCCAAAGCATGGTTTTCTAATATTAGAAAAAGAAAGTTGTTGTTAAGTTGTACTGAAAATAAATTATCTAACGCTGCAAATATCATATCACATAAATTTCCAAATGAAAAAATCATGGTCTTTAGTGAGACTATTGAATCAATTGAAAAATTAAAAGATTTATTAAAGGATCAGGCAATAGAGTCAAAAATTATTGATGCTAAAGTTAAAGTATCTGAAAGACAAAAAATACTTGATAATTGGGGAGTAAACTTTAATGTATTATTATCAGTACATACCCTAGAAATAGGATATGATGTTCCTCAAGTAAGAATAGAAATTATTTTGGCTACCACATCAAACATAAATCAAATTGTCCAAAGGATAGGTAGAGTATTAAGGAAATATGAAGGTAAAGATGTTGCATTAATTTATGTGATTTATGTTCCGGATACAAAAGATGATAATGTTATTGAAGTAGTTCAAAAGGCTATAGAGAAAAATAATGACAATAATAAAATTGAAATTATTGATACTCAAAGTCGTA
>Ga0134125_10002121_pt1 | contig 23764 bp, 29 predicted proteins | sample KB31751_FD_96464 | JGI IMG/M metagenome (GOLD analysis project Ga0134125, IMG submission 96464) | Terrestrial soil microbial communities with excess Nitrogen fertilizer from Kellogg Biological Station, Michigan, USA - KB3-175-1 | ecosystem: Environmental > Terrestrial > Soil > Unclassified ...
ATTAACTTACGGATCATCTCATAATCTCTATTCAATTGAAGTGGGCTGTGATTATGATGAGACCGCCTGCGCCTTTTGCGCCGGTAGCTCCGCTAGTTCCGGCCGCGCCTCCTGCGCCGCCAGCACCAACGCTGTAGGAATAGGTCGTCGCAGGAGCCGCGATGAGAGCTTCGGAAAGAGCCCCGCTGTTGCCGCCCCAGCCGGAATTGTACGATGCGTTGATGCCGTATCCGCCTGCGCCGCCACCAGCCCCGTAGCCGGTGGCGTTGCCTGCCGCCACGATGCCCTGTGCGGACGTGCCGGGGCCGCCACCACCATAAGGAGACGATGCACCGGATGGAGTGAACCCCGCCGTACCGGCCCCTGTATTCAGTGTCCCGGTGCCGCCACCGAGCGCGCCAGGGACATTCAAATAGCCGCCGGACGCCGCCGCGGGCGTCGGATAGGCGAACGTCGCGTTCGAGGGCGTCTGAGGACCGCCCCCTGCGGTTATCGGACCAAATGTCGTATCGCCGCCGGCAACACCCACCCCAGGCGAGCCAGTTCCGCTACCGCCGCCCCCACTCCCGCCGCCCACACACACGACTTCGATGTAAGTTACATTGGCCGGCGTCGGGTAAGTTCCAGATCCCGTAGTGTAGACGGTGACGACCGGTGTGTTGACGGCAGGTGCGCTATAGGAAATGATCTGCCAGACGCCGCTTCCGAGATACGCCGCGAAGGCCGATCCGCCGCTTTGAGCCTGAAGATTTCCGCCTGTAGGCGTAAGAAGTGACGTGCTCGCCGTTATTAGCGGCGACCCTCCGAACGCCACGAAATAGAACTGCGACGCGGTAGACGCCGAGCTTCCGAACGAAGTTATGCCTACGGAACCCGTGATGCTGGCGTTATGGGAAAGGATTGTGCCGAGATCGACCGTCGCTGCCGAGGCGATTGGCGTTGATGTGAGAATGGGTTCCGACGTGACGGAGCTTAGCTGGAAATTTCCGTTGGACGCGCTGTAGGTAACGAGATATTGGTTTCCGGCGACGATATCGCCATTGGTAAGATTGGTTGGACCGGTCGCGGTCGGTTTTACAACGTTGAGAGGCGTCCCTCCATTCGGGGTAAGAGTGAAAGCGGATGTGTTGGAAAGTCCCGCGATAAACCCGATCTGTTGGCCGTCTGTGGATGTAAAATTGGAGGCTGTTACGGTTTGGCTATTGGCAGACCCGGATGAGATGTTCGCCCACGAATATGTCGTCGCGGACGTGTCGGCTGTGGATTGATCCCAAATCAGATTGCCGTTGGCGTCTAAGACCTTTTCCCGATATTGGCCGGACCCGTAAATTATGGCCCGACCAGAGCTATCGAGGATGACGGGGTTTGAATTGGCGACGGTCTGGCCGCTGTTTTGGTAGGTTGATTTCGGGGTGCTGGTGTTGGGGATGTAGAAATAGACCTGTCCGCCCGAAAGCGGCTGGCCGTTGTTGTCGAGAAACACCTGTTCGCCCGGCGGCAAGAGGGTCGCCCCCGAGGCGCACGCCACCGTTACGAACAGCGCGAGCAGGAAGCCCGCGAAGCGTTTAAGCATCATCGTTTCCTATCGGGATAGGGAGGGGAAAATATGGGTGGAATAGTCGGCGCAGCCATCGGGATCGGGCTGCTGTTTCTATGGCTAAAGGGCCATTGGTTCGGCGGCGTCGCAGCCGGACTTGTGATATTCTGGCTGTTCCAGATGGCGACCGGCGACTACCACGATCCCGCGTACTACATCATAGGACGCGGGATTATTTCGGCCCTAGTTGGCTTCACACCCTACCTGGTCTGGGGACGATCAGCGTATTATTGAGCGCCAAGAGGGCGAGCCTCAAGCATAAAGCGCGCGCCTTTCTCAATCGGCTGGCGAGAGAGAAGGTTCGCGCCGAATGAACCAAGGTTGGTCGCGCCCTGAGTGACGGGCTGAGCATTGTAGGCGCGAGAGACTTGGCCCAAGACGCGCTGTTGCTCCGGTCCAGTGGCGACTAGGCCGCGCGCTGTTCCCTCGATAAGACGCTTGCGAGCCGCCGACGTAAAAGCGTTGTGCAGGCTCCCGTAGACCGCCTTCGCGCCGGTAAGTGCCGCAGCGCCCGCGCCTCCTCCTACAGCCTCGCCGAGGATGGCAGCCGTCGGATCAAAGGGCGCCCCCGAGGCAGCCGTATATTTCTGACGCACAGACTGTTTTTCAGCGGTCTGAGAGCCGGCTTGGATTGCGCTTTCTGTCGCCCTCTTTTTCAGTTCACTATCAAGAGCATCCAGCATATCGGATGCTTTTGGGAAAACAGTTTCAAGCTTATGCCGGTTTGCCGATGATTTTGCGAAGAGGCTCCGAGCTTGAGAGAAATCTCCCTGTCGAGCAGACGAAAGAGCCTGTTCAATAGCTTGACGCGCGCCCTGTTGATGCGCTTCAATTTCTGCCGGAGATGCGGTCTTCATCCATGATTTCAGCGCGTCAGGCGTATCCTGAACGCCTTCAACCCCTTGTCTCTGTTGGAATATATCCATCCCTTTACTAAAAGCGCTACCAACAAGGTCTTCATATTTGGACGTAAGCTGCTTGATGAGGGAGTTAGCTTCATCCGGCCCTAGAACGGCTGCGAGCTTTTGCTGAGTGACGCCCTTGTTTGCCAACATCGCAGCCTTTGCCGCCGGGTTGGCCGCACTTTGCATCTGCGCGTTAAATGCCGCCCTAGTTCCAAGCTTCGCGGCCTCCTGTTCGCCGTCTGACGCTTTAGCCATAAAAGCCGCCAAAGCTCCTGGCGTCGAGTTGACGCCATTATTTCGGAAGATACTCTGCCCTTGGTTGAATGCGTCTTGAGCGGCCGAAAGTCCGGCCCAAGATTGACGAGCCACCGCGTAATCCGGATTTACCTTATCTAACTCTCCGAGATACGCGCGCCGCACCATATCAAAAGCGCGTCCTTCCTCACTAAGACGACCCGTGACGGAGTCTTTCGCGTTCTCTACCATCGCGTCAAGACCCTTCTTGACGATGTTTAATGTCCTCATATTAGGAACACTTCCGACGATAGGATCGCCATTCGCATCCGTCCCGATAATCGCATATTCTGTCGGGTTGAACGGCTTCCCTTCGGCCAAAGATTCAAGGCGTTGTATCTTCACGCCCTGCGCGATGGCCGGCTTCACGATCGGATCATCAAGAAATTGTTGAATACGTGGATTCCATATTGCTCCTGGGGCGCTCGCGGTGCCATCAGCTTGTGCCGCTCGGAGGCGCGTTCGAATTGCTTGCTGGATTTGTTGCGCGCCAGTCAAGGCTTCCTGAGCCTGCGAGACGGCGGAATTAGCTTCTTGGGTTGCGCGAGAAGCAGCGCTATTGGCATATACGTTATTGCCAGCCTGAGACGCCTTGGCGGCCGCAAGTGTCTGCTGCTGTTGAGCTGAAATAAGGGCCTTTTGCGTTTGCGAAACCTGATCTGTAGCGTCCGAAAACGCATTGGAAAATTGCGTCTCAAGAGGAGCGACACTTCCGCCTTGCATCGCTTTTGCGTAGAGAGGGGCCGCTGCCGCCGATCGACTCTGAATCATTTTTTGCAACTGCTCGTAAGGATCGACGGACATTCCTAGGCTCGCATCCAGGGCTGCCTTCGCTGTGGCGTTGTCTACAGTATTTGCTGCCGTGCGAGTCTTAATGTCATTCACAATAGCCTGTGCATCAGGCTTAGGTCCAAGCGTCTTATTGACGATAGCCGCCATATTGTCGTTTGCATTCGTCCCGCGTACAGCCGCCGCATTTTTCAATACAGCCGTAGGCGTACCGCCGAGGGACGCTATTCCTTGGGCCTCATTCGCCATGAGAGGATGCACATCGGCGAAGGTCGCGTTTGAACCCATGCTCGCGATCTTGGCCCGCGCTTCATTTGGCGTCATCCCCGCATCACGAAGCATATTCGCCATGTTCACGGCTTCGGGCGACGTGCGGTTGAGCATGTTGGAAACCGTCCCAACAGCTTTTCCGACGCCAGCGCCGACGACGGGGCCTAGAGCGCCCCCTAAGCCGCCATAGAAAGCGCCGCTCTTGGCATTCTGCACGGTCAGGCCATTGCGCACCACGTTATCAGTCGCTCCGATCCCCGCTCCTGTAGTCGCGCCCACTAGGGCGTTTACGACAAGGGGAGCGCCTTCAGCAGCGCCAAAGGCAGCCGGGGCGGCGAGCATCGCGGGAAGCGTGCCCGCAATTCCGCCGCTCACATTAAGCGCCGTATTTGCGACGGGATGCTGAGCGGCGAAGATCTTGTCCATGCCCTCTTGAGTAGCGAGGGAACTGTTATAGCGATCAGACCATGAGGTCCCTTGCAACTGGTCTGCCGGGGAGTAAAATCGATTGAGAACCGGGGCCAGCGTGGCGTTGGTCGCCGCGTCCATACGATTTAGGAGGCCGCCTGCAATCGGGACGCCCGTGGCTGCGGCGCGAACGGCATCGTTCACCCCGATAGGCGTTGCAGGGGCCGGAGGGAAGGCTGGGGACGCAGCCGGGCTTGTCGAGGTAGGATAGTCCGAAAACGGATCGCTAGCCCCCGCCTTGGTCGCGACAGGAGCGGAAAGGGCGCTCTCGGAAACCGAGAACGAATCCCCCGAGGAAGGAGCAACGGTTGTCGGATAGTCCGCGAACGGGTCAGACGCAGCCGGCGCGGCCTTTGCGGACGCGGTAGGATAATCCGAAAATGGATCGGCCCCTTGTGTGGCTTTTGCTATGGCTGCGCTCGCGGGCGCGGGCGAAACCTTCCCGCGATAAAACATCGTGCTCCCGAGGCTGACGCCCTGTTGGCCTTTCGCAAAAGCCGGGACTGGACGGCCGAGTTTTGCCTGCAAGCCGGGGGCGTAAAAGTACGTCGCACCACCTGTCGGGTCTGGGATGTGACCGGAGGCTACGGCGTCCAGAATATCCCCCGCCGCCTGATATTTCGGATCGTTCGGAGAAATCGCCATCAAGGCTTGCGGATGATCAGCCCACGAGTCAAATTGCCCTGGAGCGAGCGCGACACTCTGTAGGTTCGGCCCTCCATACGTTCCGGCGCGCGCTCGATTGATCATCGTGGAAGCCACGCCGGCCAACGCCATCGGGTCGCCCTCTTCGCCCAGCATGGTGCGAATGGTGATGTCCCGGTCCTGTTGGCTCATTTGGAACGGCGCGTTAGTGGCGTCCATTATTGCGCGGCCATCATCGGATTAGGGCCTTGCGCAGGCGCGGGCGCTTGTGAGAAACGGTTACCCATCATAAGCTGCGGAGAAGGTGCGGGTTGCTGGCGTCGAATCATTTCACCATGAGCCCCGATCATTGACGCCACGGTCTGCAAAGCCTGAGACGCCCGCGCGTAGTGCTGTGCAACCCACTTGCGCAATTCGAGGGGTGTCGGGTCTGGTCCGGGCAAATCCTTGAGATATTTTGGCGCATCGAATGGCGACATGACGCCATCGGCCACGACCTGCCCCACGGCGGTCAGGATATCCTTCGTCTTGAGGTCCGGCTTGCTCAACAGCGTCTTGAGGTGAGCCGTCACCACGGACTGCTTATGGATCGCCTCCATGAGCATTTCCTTCGAAGGGGGGACGAGCGGCGCTTGCGGTTGCCCAGGCATGCCCTCTTGCTGAGGCTGCGGGCCTTGCGGAGCCGCCCCGAGCATGTTCTGCCCTGCTGGCATAGCGCCTTGCTGGGGCGCCGCCTGGGGAGCCACGCCTAGCGTCCCCATCATGGCGGGGGACGGACCATCGTTGTTCCCCCCTCCACCGGGCGCGGGGCCTGCGCCTGCCAGCCTGTTAGCCATTACGGGGTGCTACCTTGTGGCTGCAACATTCCGGTCTGCTTGGCGATATCGTAGGACTTGACAAATTTCTGATACGCCGGACTCGTTGACGGCCCAAGAGACGCCTTGAGCTTCGCACGTTCTTGCGGAGACATCATATCAAAGCTGAACGCCCTCGGGTCCATGCCCTGGTAATAGCTGGATTTGAAGTCGCTGTAGGTCTGTCCAGGCTTGGCCTGGGTTGGGAAAGCCTTCGGCATGGCGGCGTCCATTCGATCCATGCCAATCTGTGTTTTGATAAGCCCAAGGTTTGCCGGCTGTGTCAGGTCAATATTTGGATTTGAGCCGAGAGCGGCCGAGAGTGCGTGGTCGGATCGTCCCGCCGCTTGGGCGCCAGTGGCATATTTCAGCAGATATTTCTTGGCCTCTTCCCTGACTTGAAGATCGCTCGTATTCGGGTTGATAACGCCCGCAGTTGTAAGAGCGCCCTTGAGCGTTGCCCATTGTGGCGATCCGGGGCCAAAATTTGCGTTAGACAACCGCTGAATGAGAGGCAGCGCTTGCTGAAGCGGCCTCATATTGGACAGTATGCCAGAGCCGCGAAGCTGATCCTCGAATAGAGTTTTTCTGTCCGCCGCTGAGACCTCCGAAGCCCCCGGAGGTGCAGATCCCGCATAGCCTCCTGGCTGTTGCGCCATAGAAGCGGCTTTTGCGAGCGGAACCATCTTCGGCGTGAGGTCTGAATTAACGCCGGCCTGAACCGGAGAAGCCTGCGAAGGTGTCGGAATTGTTCCCGCCGCTCGCGTTGACATATAGGCTTTCGCCCCCGCATCATCGGGAGGAAGCGACGAGATCAGAGAGTTATAGTCAGCGCTGCTAAGTTTCCCGCTCCATAGCCGCTGCGAGAGGACTTGGACCATCCCGGCGCGAGTCGGTTGCGAATTGGCGTCGCCTATAGCCTGCGAAAGTTGATCTTGACGAGATGATGCTAGGCTGGCGGCATTGCTGATCTGTCCCCCTTGGATTCCCACATTGCGCTGTATCGCCTCCGGGGCTCCATAAGCTGCGGTAGGATTCCCCTGGATTGCCAAATTGGCGGCGGCAGGATCGTAGACTCCATTCGGACCTATCGCTCCGGAATATGCTTGGCCTATGGCTTGGTTCGCGCCATACTGTGCGCGCAACATCTGATTTTCGGTATTCAACACTTGGTTTTGCGTGAAAGCATTCGCCAAGCCGACCGTCTGCCCTAAGTTCCCAATTGGGTCAGGCCGCTGCTGGTTAGCATATATGCTCGTATCAATGCCGGACATCTACTCAGCCCTCATGGGAGGTTGTACCCGGAATCTTGCAGACCGTCCTGCTGGCCATTGGTCATCCCGAGATAGTTGCTCGTCCCGTTGTTATAGCCGGAACCGCCCCCGAGAAGGTTGCTTAGCAAATACCCCTGGACGCCAGAGTTTGCGGCCCCAGACACCGCATTTCCCGTCGCTATCGCCGCAGCCCCGGCCGCGTTGCCGGCTCCCAGCGTGTTGGACGCGATGCTGTTGCCCGTCGAAATTCCCGCATTGCCGACGCCTGCCGCCGCGTTCTCGCCAAGCGATTGCTGTCCTGACAACATATTGTAGGTGTTCTGCCGGTTGGTCTGGGCATTGCTAAACTGGTTTTGATAGGTGCTGTCCGCTAACCCTGTCGCATAAGCAGAGGCTCCCTTAAGAGCCGCCCCGGAAATCCCGAGCCCTCGCGCTGCCGCGCTGTTTTGGACGGATTTCAGCCCCTGCGTAAGGTTGAACTGATAACCAGGCGTATTCTGAAGCGTCGCTTCATTCATATTGATTGGCGCTGTCAGGTCCGGCAACTGATCGTTTAGATCAGTGTTCGCTGTGTATCCCTGCTGAACATATGGGTTTAGAAGCGCCTTGTCCTGATTGAACATATTCATCTGAGTATTGCTGGCGGTGTTGGCGGCATTCTCCTGCGCGCTAGCCGCCGTCGAGGCCCCGTAGATGCCAGCCCCAGCGGAGAGGACGCCCGCGCCTAAGATTGCAGCGGCGACCATTCTAATCCCCTATGAATTTCGAGAAGCCCGATTCGTCTTGTTTCCATCCAAGTCGGGCGAAGATAGGAGAAACGTCGCACCAAGTTTTGCAACGATTTGTCATCTTCATAACACCGCGCGCGCGCATCGCCCGTTCGACCTCTTGGAACAGTCGCACGCCTACCCACGGGCCGCGCATCGCAGGCTCAACCCAGTAGAGATCGAAGTGCGCTAAGAGCGTGGACTTGTAGTGCAGGCCGCGCTTTACAAAAACGAAAGCGTAACCAACCAATGCCCCAGAGCTTCGCGCCGCCGTTATGTGCAAGATGCCGCAATCTGCCGACGCTTGGTACTCGTCCCAATCGGGATCAAGGGGGATATAATCCGCGTCTTCGGGGTCAGAGATTTCCGCCCAATGGGACTGCCAAAGGGGGAGGATTTCAAGCTTTATCTCGTCCCAAGGTTCGGTCGAATACGTAATCAGGGACAACGTATATCGACCAGAAGGTTTATGCGGTCATCAGCGCTATTGTTCACGACCTCGTGCTCCGCCGAGGCGTCGAAGTGCCACACGTCCCCCGTCCGCATCGTCACAGTCTCATCGGCGGCTCGGAAGATCGACCCAGGTAATCCGCAAAGGGAAACATGATACCGGGAGTAGTAGCTGGCATATTTCCCGATGATGTCCTTGTGCGGAAGAATGCGTCTCCCCGGCCTCAACCTAGTGAGAATAATCCGGCCAAGCCGTTCTCCCCACACCCGAGACATGAGGTCCGCCACGATCTGTCTGGCCGGCAGAAGCACGCTGGCCGCCGGATACCAAACGGCCTCTAGGTCGTCTGCGAAGGCACTATCGAACTGGCCTTTATCCTCATTGAACCGCAGCCAAATGTCATCGACCTCGGCGTGAGGTGTCCCGTCAAATGTGGTGCGCCGGGTATTCTGGTTCCAAAGCTCGGCGTGATTGGCGAGCGCGTTTATTACGGGAACCGTATCGACGCCCTGAGCAATCTGCGTAAAATGCTTCATCAATTAGCACCCCAGCGCCTTCGCCATACCTTTGACGCGCTTTTTCACGTCCTTCATCATGCCTGGATCGGACTTATGGCCCTCCGCCCGCATGATATCGCGCATCGCGTCGTCAACCTTCCACTTCCGGTTATCATCCATCGCAGGCGCGACCTTGTCGGCAGCTTTGTCGACGGCTTTGAATTTCTCGGTCATCATGACCTCACGTTGGGATGAAATTGATCGTAGGTACTGCGGAATAGACGATTGTCACCAAGTCGTTCGCAGCGACCGCCACACACCCACTCGTCAACCCCAGCGGGACATTAGAGACGCGAGCCCGAGAGATTGTCACCGCGCTAACCGTGCCACCGCTAATGGCTAGGGAACCGTTGTAGGGCGCTTTGTACGTGAACGGGCTCTCGCCTACCGTAACCGGACGGATCGGGCCAGGAACGCCCCCAAGCTGGCTGAGATAGCCAAACCACGGCTGCGACATTTGCCCTGAGCCGTCGAGGATCGGGACCGCCCAAGAGGGGGCATTCGGGTTGACGCCCATGTCAACTCTTGTGCTTTATCATTTCGATGAACGCGCCCTGAAGCGCCGTGTTCATCGGGGCTGACCATGATACCTCAAAAACCCGATCTCGCGCCATGCCTAATCGGTTCCATTTTACACTGGCCAGATAGTCTCCTTCGGAGCCGAGGCTTTGCTCGACGGGGTTTCCATAAGTCGCCCCTCGATTGTCCGACCATCGCAGACTGATTTGCGGCGGATCGCTCAACACGCTACCCGCGAGCGTTCCCACCTGGATATCAACGATGATGCTGGTATAGGTGACCCTCGCCCCATCTTCGATAAGATGCGGAAAAGACCGGATGCGTGTTATCGGCTGTCCGTTGTCTGTGTACGCCGAGGAACTAAGCGCATAAAGATTTCCGTTCTGCCAATCGCCAATAATGTTCTGCCCATAAGCAAAACAGCATGAACTCGCCCGGTGTCGGTTGAGGTTTCCATTGTCATCGGTGTATGCCCATTCAAACCATTGTCCGGTTTGAATATCCATTCCCCACGTCGCATTAGCGGTCGGAAACGTCAGAATGTAGAAGACATGACCATCTTGCTGGAAAGTGAAACCGATTGCGTCCGATATTTTTGAGTAAGCCTGAAACGTCGCCTCGATGGCATGCGTCGATATGCGCTCAACATTGTATCCCACGAGTTTGAGGACAATGGCCTGTCCTTGCCGATCCTGAGACAGCCAGAAGGCGGAACGGTCATTTGCCGCCACAGAGAAGGGGGCTACGCAGCCATGCTCGATGAATACGCCAGGAAGAGGCTGGAACGTGAAGTCTGCCGCCCCTGAGTTAATCCAGCCTTCTGTGGTTAACTCCCCTATAGGCCAGAGCGTATTGTAAACGACGATCACCCTCGCAATCGCATCTGCCGAACCGGACTTGGCCGCAATATCGAGAGGATCGAAAGCGGGAGCCGCAGTCGCGACGGTATAAGTGAAGCCTGAAACATTGCCTATCTGCGTCGCAGGAGCCGTCAGCACATCGCCAATGGCATATCCCTGTCCACCAGGATCGACGGTTACGCCAGTAACGACGCCCCCTTGCACAGTGATGTCGCCAGCCGCCCCTATGCCGCTACCACCCGTGAACGCGACCCCGTAATATGTACCGTTTGAGCCGCCAGTTCCGGAATTACTTATTATCCCACTCCCTACACTCGTTTGAGTTAGTAGCGAAAAGGACACTTCCGAGAGACTTATGTATAGTTCGTACGTTACAGGTAGATTGAAAATGAAATATGTCGTATTGTAATCGACAAAATTGGACCCGAGATAATTAGGGTCTTTTATCGTCCCCCATGTTCTAGGAATTGGATTTCCGCTTACGGAAGGAGGGGTAATATCGATGCAATATCCAACCTTGGTCCCGTCAACTATAATGACGACAATGCCGTTGTCGGAGAACGAAACGTTCGTTGTCTGATAAGGAATCGATCCAAGAAACGTAAAAATGAAGCTGGAGTTTACGTAATAGACATTCTCGCCGACGCAGGCATATAAATCGCCATTGGTCGCCCGATATACGCCTCGGCACGGTCCGATGACGGGCGGCGTCCCGAGAAGCACAAGTCCAGGCGTTGGATACAGGGTCGCGGGTACAGGAGCTTGCGAGCCCGGCGGGTTTGCTTCGGAATATAAATTAATCTGCCTCTGCGCGCTAGCGATAAGCGATCTGTTCTGATAAGCGCCGCTTGTGAGAGCAATCCTCATCAGTTTGATCTATCGGAATAGATATTGTACCTAGCCCCTTGGGCAGTAAGCCCAACTGGCAGTCCTAGAGACGGAACCTGTGTATTAGCGGAGCGAATCGTCGCCGCCGACGCGCGCGCTAGCCCCAACAATTCCCTAGATGCATCGATCTGGTATTTGACGCAGAAGCGGATTGCGAGTTGAAACTCAAAAAATTCTTCGTATTCTGGCGGCGAACTCAAGAGCGTCGTCAGATTTGCGTAGGTCGAAAGCACGTCCTTGACCAGAATGTGAATCTCGAACTGCCCAGCGTAAGGAACCGGGTTGATGTAGAGGAAACCTGTCGGATATGGCACGCCCTGCGGAGTTAGTTGCGTGATGGTGTTAGGCGCGATGACTTGAGTATTGGCGGCGTCGTAAAAGACATATGCTGGCCAAGATGGCATAGATTTCAATGCAATCCTGTTCCAATCCTCTCTTGATTGCAACAAAATCAGCGGATAATCAACGGCATAACCGCCAGGTTGGGAGACGATGACTGTCTGATTCCCCCCAAAATCCGCATTGAAGTCAGAATTGAAATCGCCTCCCGTGAAGGGACGATTGGAATTGGTCGACCCTGGAGCGCCGGTGAAATACTGGCGAAAATAACATCCGTCCTCTAACTGATCTGGACGCGGGATCGAGAAGTTCCCGTTCAGTCCCACGGTGTAAATGTTCAATCCTGTCGTCTGGCAGGCGACATCCACCGTATGCCAGATGAACCATCGTCTGCGATTGAATTGTCCTATCATCGCATTAAAGCGCGATAAACCGTAGTTCACATCCTCTGAAAGTGGGGTCTGCCCGACGCCGATAACACCCACATCCTCCAAAGATCTGACAATTATATCGCGGACGGTGCTCATTGAAATTACGCCAGAGCGACGGGGCCGAACCATGCGCCATAGGCGGAACACATGAGCATCGCCGTCGTGGCTGCCGCTACTGCGACGCCAGTTGCCCCGGCCGTTCCATTGATGGTGTCGAGGATTCCGGACGAAAGTGACGAAACGGTATTGGCGAACACTTGGAGCGACTGAGCGCCGTTGTTTGTCACCATCACGATCGCCCCCGGTAGAGACGGCGGCAGCATGACACTGTCGGCCGCCGACGCGGTGACAGTGACATGGTTGATGCCATAGGCGAGCAAAGGGGCGCCGGTGGCGCCACCGCCAGCCAAAGCGGTAATGGCGTCTCTGGAATTGCGGAGTCCGTTTCCAACAGCCTCATTAAGCGACTGCCCGGAAACCAGATGCGGCCCCAAGGTTTTGAAGGCTTGCGGAGTGGAGATACCGGCCATAGAGGTCAATCCTTATCAGGATGGATGATGCGAGGGCGGCCGGGCTTGCGCTTCTCCGGGACGCTCAAGAGGTTTTCGAGGGGAGCGATCTCGGGCGCTTCACCGCCCGAGACTTCGGGAACGCCCAGCAATTCGGCTTCATGCTCTGCATTGAGAGCTAGCACGTCTTTTCCATCGACCTTCACGAACTTGGGAAATTCAATCGGGTCGCGGATTTGGCGCGATTGGTTTCCCGCAGCGAGCGCTTGGGCGAATTGCATGGCTGTTTCCTTTTTAGAGACAGTTACGGTGTCACGTCCGGCACAATGCAGGCCCATTCGCCGCGCGGAAGAACCGCGCCGTAAATTACGTCAAGGCGTGAAATGAGAACGTCAGTTCCGGCCTGATATTGCGTCAACGCGCGCATCGAAACGCCGTCGTAGGTAGCGCGCGCGCCTTCCTGTAAGTTGGGAGGCAATACAAGATCGGCGAAGGCGGCCGTCATAAACTCGGGCGCAAACGCCAGGTTCTTGCGGTAGGTGATGGTTGGAAGAGTCATCAGGTTAATCGCGGCGCCATTGGCAGGACAGACCGTATTCGGCGTAACCGGAGTAACGGTCTGATACTGAACGGGAGTTCCGACGCCGTTGACAACCGCCGGGGCAACGATGCCAGGATAGATAGGAACCGAAGTTGCGCCCGCAGCCACATTCGCGGTGACAACGAATTGCCGAAGCGAACCCGTCGAGAGACCAGTCACACGGTTCACCGCATTGACGCCGGCAATCGTGATGATATCGCCCGCGTTAAGTGTGCCAGTGATGGCGTTGACCAGAAGCGTTGTGCCACCCGGCGATCCGCCCTGACCAGCGCCGTTGAGCGTTCCCGCCGTGAACGAACCGACCGTATGCTTGAGGATCGTCTGATCCTTAGCCCAATCGAAGCCGAGGGCGTTTTTCATCGACCCCGAACGGTATTGCTCGCTGATGGCCGTCGATGGATTGAGAAGACCGACAAGTTGACCTGCGATGCGAGCATCCGAGGTCGGATCGTTGATCGCCTTACGCCGAAGTTCGGGAGCCGAATTGTCGTCGAGCAAAGCGCCGGCCGCCAACCAAGTAAACTGGTTGGGAGAAGTTAGAGCAGTTCCCTGACCAGCTACGAAGTTGCCGGCCATATTGCAGACGCCGCCGCCTCCGCCGAGCGGGGAAGCGCCGCCGCTCCCGTAAGAGCCGGTATCCTGCACGGAACCATAAAGGGTAGTGTAACCCGCCTCCGTGATGGTCATGAGATCAGCGGCAATCGAGCCAGCGAGCTTGTTCATCTTGGGGAGCATCACGCGCTCGGCGTAATCATCCAATTTGAGGGAGCGCTCAGCCGTCGAGAAGCCGGTATCAACACCAAGCTGCGTCTGAAGCGGAAGAGTCGTATACTGTTCGGTCGTGTTCTGGACCGAAGCGGCAGCACCGACGCGAACCGTGTAATCGTTCGGCAGACGAATGCGAACGGTATCTCCGATCTTGGCTCCATCAATAGAGAACATATCGGAATATTGGGTGTTGATGGATTTGAGAAAGCGGTTGGTGTTCTTGAAGATACGCACCGCCATGCGCGTCACCATGTTAATGGTGATGAGAGAATTGTTGAAACCATTGGCCATCTGGGCGCGTCCTGATCTCGGAATAGAAAGAGCGACCCTTTCAAAGTCGCGGTGATTGCTGAAAGCCCGAGATCAGCAGTTTGTCGGACGTGCCCGATGATTGACGCTCATCGGTAAGGCGAGATACCGGTTGCTGTAGTTCCGGCGTTTACCAGCGTTGCGTCAGGATAACCGACCCGATGAAACGGCCCGCTAGGCGGCAGGCGTGGTCTTGTGTTTGTTCTTACCAGCCTTTGGCGGCGAGCATCTTACTCAACTCGCGATCAAAGGTAGCGTCGTCGGCTTTTTCGAGATCGACAGTCGGCATAGCCGATCCACCCACCGGCCTAATCGGAGCCGGAACCTGAGAAACAGGCGTCTTCTTGGGCTTCGTCGCCGCAGCCTTGCGCTGTTCGATGCTTATTGCGATCTTTGTCATTTCCGCCGTAGCCTTGGCGGTATTGCCGGTTCGCAGATAGCCGAGGATTTGGCTCGCCCGGTCCGGGTCGGTCCCAAGTTCATAAAGAACGTCGGAGGCAGCCCCCGTAGCAAGCGCCGCCTCCTGAAAATCCATGCGCTGCAAAGCGCCCATTGCCGTCAAAGGCTGCAAAGCCTCGTCGAAATCCTTGTAGGAGGCTTTCCCGGCGAAATATGCCTGATCGGCTTGCGCGTTGAAGGCGTCCATTCGGGCCTTCTCTGTCGCCAGCTTCTCGACTTCCGAGCGAGGGACATAATCGCCCCCCGGAGCAGGCGACAGATTGGGCGCATGGGTCTCTCCCGAAGCGTGCTGCTTGCGAAGCACCTCAAGCTCGGCCATCGCAGCTTTTGCCCGCGCCTCTGCATCGGCCGCCAACCTTTCGGCTTCCCGCTGCTTCGCGGTCTGCTCAGCGAGCCGTTCCTTCATCCACGCGGGAAGGGGTGTGACTTTCTTGGCTTTAACGGGCTCTGGCGCGGGCTCAGGATCGGCTTCCGGCTCTTCGGCGACAACGGGCTCAGCAACCGGCTCGGCGCCCTCTGCGGGCTCTACAGCCTCGGCAACGGGCGCGACAGGTTCAACGGGTTCCGTGGCGGCAGCGCGAGGCTCATCCCCAACATCCTTCGCCACCCATTCGGCGAGCGAGCGGTCTTCGTCTGACATGCAATCTCCTAATTCACGTATTGCGCACCGATGGCTTCGCTGAAATCAAGCTGGTTCTTGTCTTCGCTCATTTCGAGGAAGGCGTTATAAATCTCGTCCTTCTGGGCCAGCGACACGCCACTGCGCGTCAGCATGTCGCCCAGGATCGTCTTCGCCATCGGAATAAAGAGCGGCCAGTTTAGTTTGACGTAGGTGCGCACGTTCGGCCAATGGTTGCGGAAGGTCACCGAACGTCGGCGATCGGCCGGGACATTTGAGAACTTCGCGTCCTGTAACTGCTCATCGAAATATGCTCCGGCCAGTTCCTCCGCCGTGTTGCGGAATAGTAGCGGGATATCCTCGGGGAAGACGTGGTTAGGCAATGCGCGCGTGAGGTCATATTGCAAGCGGCGCTTTTGCTCACCCATCAATCGGCTCCCGCCGGTTCAAGTGCTTCCTCATTAGCGCTCGCCCGCGAACGGGTCATGATCGACAGGCGTTAGCGTAAATCCACCACGCGAACTGATGAAATGACTTATATCCGGCATCGTCTTGAGCTTTTCTCGCGCTGCCGCGATTTCTTTGCCTCCAGTGACAATCATACTCGTATATTTTTCTGGATTTTTTGTCATATTATTTATATAAAATTGTTCCGGATTATTTTTGTAATAGTCAATTATATTATGGTTAAATTCAATAGACGAGTGTAATTTTAGGGCTTCTTGCAAGTCTCCCGATGCTAAGGAATCCGCGAATTCTGAATCGGCAGACCCTAGATAGTGGGTCGGACGTATTGTCGGCATACCATCGCTATCTATTCCCGTTTCTGCCCCTCTATAAAAATGCAGCCCTGCGTCTGAATTTCCTGGGCTTGTTCTTACGAACCCATACTCCCCTAGAATTCTCGACAATGGCTCATAGCCCAAGTTAGGGTCTAGTTTTGCCGCAGACAACCCGTCATGGAATTCTCCACTGACATAATCTTTGCTTTTAGCGGTTGGGGCCATGTCGAATTTTGGCCCTTTGGACCACCGCGCATAAACATTCCCATTCCCGAAGAGAGAGGATATGTCCGAAAAGTTTGCAATCTTGCGCGGCAAATCTTCCAAGTCGGCGAGTTTACCAGCCCCGCCCTGAGCCAGAGGCAGCGCACCCAAGGCCGCCAGAGCCGCGCCACCATAATTGCCCGCAGCGCCAGCCCGTCCCGCGTCATAGGCCGCCACCGCTTGTCCTACGCCAGGGACCAGACCAGCGACATTCTGCAAGCCGGTTCCGAAATTGCGCGCATAATCCCGCGATGCGCCCAGTCCCGACATAACATCTTGGCCCCATGCGCCAATCCGCTCCGAAAACGTCGGCGTGTAGGAGGTAAGCGTTGCCTCGGGAGAGATACCTTCACGATATAGAACTGATGGCCCGAAATCAGGATGCGTCACATTGGCGAATGGGTCGCCAAGAATCGGCGTCAGGTTGTAATCGTCGTCCGCCATTACGCAGCTTTATTATTTTTATCTATGCGATAAAATTGCTTCGTCTCAGGATGCTGGACGTACCAGTTCCCATCAGAAGCGCGTCTAGCACCTAGCATCGGAGGGTGTTGGAACAAAGGTCCAGCAGAATTTTTATAGGCACTCTTAGAACCTGCGTCACTCTCTCCCGTAATCTCTTCCTCATTTGCATTGCGGATACCCGCAAGGTCATCCTGCGGCATAAGCCCTTGCGCGGATTTGAACGCATCCACCGCCAGTTTGCGCGTATCGTGCGTCTCGTGTTCAATCTTGGAGAGGGCAACCATACGCTCCGTCTCGGCCCGATAGCCGTCTGCGCCCGCGTAATAGGTGTCGATGTCCTTTTGCTCCGCCTTCCCTTTGAGCGCGATCGCATCCTCGGCTATTTTCTTCGTCAGTTCCGACACAACGGAATGAAGCGCTGCGTTTTGCTTCGTCAGTTCCGCTATTTGCTGCTGCAACTGCGGGGGTGGTGCGAGCCCCAAAGCCTGGGGAGGAACCATGCGCTTGAGACGCTGCGCCAACTCGTCCGCCATGGGGAAATCAGCGGCTTTGACGATCAAATCGCCGGCTATCATGATAAGGTCTTTGTTTTGCGAGGCTAGCTGGGTCAGGGCGTTGAACGCTTCCTGACGGCGCGTCGCATAATCCGGGCCGATGTCGGCCTCAACATCATACGTCCCCACTGACGGGTTGAATATGCCCCTGATCGCAGCCATCTCGCCCATTTCGGTCACTTGCATGGCCTGCTTGGCTTGCGGATCGATTTGGATTTCTTGCTCGCTCTCGTCTTCCGCCATGATCTTGATAATGCGCGGGGTATCGTAAACCTTGGGGATCAGGTCAACCAGCATCTTACCAACCGCCCGAATCATCGTCGCCATGCCGTCATTCCAGTGATAGCCGGCATTGTCGCCCTGGGCCTGACGCTCCGAAATAGCTTTCCCTGATTTCGCGTTTTCATTCTCGCCGAGTTGGGCCTGATATTGGCCCGTCACCATCATGATGTCGCTCTCAGCGAGTTTGCGACCCTCAATCAGTGCTTCAGGGATCATCGCCGGCTGGACGCGCTCGGGCTTGCGCATTTCACGGCCCTGGTCATCATATGTTTTGACGGGCAAATAGGCATGGCGGCGCGTGTTGGATGTTTTCCAAAGCGCCTCATGCTCCTCAATGGATTCCGGATCCAGAATCCAAGGCTGGATTGGTTGCGTCGCAATGCTTTCTGTCGTCGCCGACGCCCAATAGTTAAGCTGACGCTGCGCATCCTTCATCGGACGCACATGCCCCTTGCGATCTAGCTGTTTCTCGACGATAGTTTCGTCACCGACGCAGCGGGCAATCGGGATATAGGAGCCAATCCAATCGCGCCGGTCGATGATCGTGGACCCCGCGATGGAAAACCACTCGATGACGGGTTCTTCGATTTCGCGGGTTTTTTTGTCTAAACTCTTGTCTAGCGTCTCCCAGACATCCTTCGGCAGGCGGCTCTTGCGGCCGATGACCTCTTCGCCTGTATCGGGGTTGATGGCCTGGATAAGGGTGTCCCTCCGCAGTGACCTGCGGAAATATTCACAGACGCGGACATGATCTTCGCCAATCCAACCCGTCTCAAGCCCATCTCCCAACGCAGATGATGACATGACGTCCAAGTGGTCAGAATGCTTGAGTCGGTACTCGTCTTTGGGCATATCGTCATACACAAAGCCAAAGCGCGCATCTAAGCCATCTTCGTCGTTTATATCAGGATCAAGATAGATCGTCGTTGGGTCTTTCACGCGACGAATGAACACTTCCTGGTCAAATGTCTCCGGGCCAACGAAATCGGTCACGATCCGTACATAGCCGATGCCTGTGCGAACCATGAAGCGGAACGCGGTCATATAGGCGTTCTTGGCTTGGCTGATGTATTCGATATGCCGGACAATGCCCTCGAATATCTGGGCGGATTCGTAGCTCGCGCCGTTTCCGGTCGGGCGGATATTCACGGATGGTTTATTCTTGCGGGCCTCATTCTCAATTTGCAGACAGTGGACGCGGGTTTTGTTGAGAGTGAGGCTGATCTTGCCGTCAGCATCGCGCGAAGTCAGCATTTCGTCTGGCCATTGCCAGCCGTTGTCAGGATCGGCGCAAACGAATTTTAGATCATCAACCGCTCGCTCGCGGGTAGTCGACTCCCATTGTACACAGCGGTTGAAGCGCTTCTTGGCTTCCTCGACAATTCTGGCGTCGCCCCGAAGCGATTCGAGGTCGCGGTCCTTCCCTATGATGTCTGACATAAATTACGGCGTCTCATCGCTGAATAGACGTGGCTTGCGAACTCGGCCGGGAACCAACTCATCGTCAACCGCGACATCGACGTTATGAGCGTCGCAGAACGCCACCACATGCGGGGGCGCATCCTTGGCGAAGCGCTCGGCGTATTCCGGGAGCTTGCCACGATAGCGCCGGTAGACCATGCAATCGGAACCAGCGCTGTAGGATGCAGCCCAGGTGTAGGTCATCGTCCTAGCCATCCCACTCTGCTCGGGAACACTTCGTTCGGCGCGGTCTGCGGTTTCGGTTTTTTGTATGCCTGATTCCGCACGTGCCACGCCATGACCATTGCGTCCGCCTCATCAGGCGAAGAACCCAACCTCTCGCGAATATCCTCTTTGCTCTCGATCAGTATTCGCCCAGTGCGAGGTCGCCACCGCGCCGCCGTAAGCTGCGCCAGGATGCGATCCCCAACCGGGAGAGCAATAGGCTCTTGCGTCTTGGCCGGATCGAGTGCCTTACGGAAATTCCAATACATTTTGGCGCGAAGATTGGCGAAGCCTAACTGCGTCTCGCTGTCTCCGCCCTCTGCCCCCGCAGAGAACACAATCGCCGCGACGGTTATCTGGTGATGCGTCTTGAGATGATCCCGGGCCGAGCCACCCCAACCTCCCGTCGTATCGACCGCAACCGCCGCGCCGTCTCTCCGTTCCATCAGGATCAGGTCCGCGACCGAAGGACCATCCGGCGTTAGCGCACCGGGGCGCGACTTGATGCGCCCAAATACGTTGCCCTCATACAACGGAGCAAGAACCGTGTTGTCCAATCCCCCTTGCGCGACATCAACCCCGAGCGCCAGCATACGCTTTGCGCCAGGATCAGACCAGCGCGCTTGCGCTTGCCTCACCCATTCCGAGGGGATAACTTGCCACTCATCATCCTCGCGCCCACTTAGGAAATCGCCCTTGAGCAACTGCGAGCGCAACGGCTCAGGCATCGAATTAAGCTGCGCCCGGTAGTTCGTATTCCTCAGATACGGGTTATCGTCCAGCCTCGCCGGGATGAATGTCCGGGAAAGTGGCTTGGAAACCTCATCAAGCGGCGGGTTACACGCGATCTCCTCTGGCGTGGCCAAGCGCCATGTCTTATCAGGGTTGACGAAAATATGCTCCGGTCCATTAGTCCATATCGTGCGAAGCTCTTTCGCATCACCGACCGTCAAGCCGTAGCGTAGCTCCCCGTTCTTAGCTGGCTTCGGGAACAGCGGGTCAAGCCACGGCGCGAACCATTCGAGAAGATATGAGCCCTCGCCCCCGATTGGCGGGTTAGACGCGATGATCGCCCGGCAACGATGGCCCTCAGCCGAGCGGAGCCAGCCGAGTACAAAGTTGACCTTGTACGGGCTTAGCTGTGCACCTTCGTCGATAGCAATCAAATCGTGGGGTCTGCCCTGCCATCCCTTTTCCGAATCGGGGGCATCCAAGTGACCACACTCCACAAGTCGGCTGTCTTTCGTGGTCAGCCGCTTCAGAACGCTGTTCTTGCTGTCCGCGTTCTTGCAGATTTCCGTCAGGCGTTCCCAGAACCCATTAAGATCATTGGACTGGCGACGGAACACAACTGACCGGTAATGCTCCGTAAGGCACAGCCCGCAAATCAGATCGGTCTTGCCCCCGCCAGCAGCGCCACCGTACAGCAGCAAATCCGCCTGCGAAAGATACGCGTCTAGCTGCGGACCCAGCGTGGGCAGCCACGGCTTCGACAGTTCAACCTCCAGAAGCTTGTCGAGTTCGGCTTTCTGTGGCTCGGTGAGCCCCGCAAGAAGCGCGTCGAGCCGCTCACTTGCTGTCATTCCGCCGACTTCGCGAGCAAGAGCGCAACCGCAGCCTTGCGCTTGGCGTCAGACACATTCTCGAACTTGAGCGGGTTCTCGCGGTCGCCCGCTATCGTATGTGGGAGCACCTTGCCGAGCAGCGCGGCGAATGCGCTGGTGTTGGCCGTGGCAAGCGTGGTGAGGTAGCCGACCATCCCGCCATCGCCACCAGCCGCGTCCGCAGCGGCCAGGATCGCCTCTTTAAGCTGCGTCGTCATCTTGTTCGGGACGCCAGCTTTTCGTCCGGCTCCCTCGCGGCGTCCACCATTTCCCATTTGAAATTTGTGCCTACTTTTTCAGTCTTGTAATTGTCTCATAATTGTCCCATATTTGTCGCATGGGGAAACTGAGGTACGTGGATGCGAGCGACGACCACCGCTGTGGGCAACATAGCGATGCCGGGAGACATAATTCAATTGCAGGCGGGATCGCGCAAACCTGGCCTGAAAGTTCGGGTGCTGGATGCCAGCCGCACGGAGATCGAATTCGACGCGGAAGACCTCGCCTTGAACAGAAAGGCCAGACGTGCGAAGCGCTCAAACCGTGGCTAGCCGAAGGTATGAGCCGATCCACATGGTACAGGCGGCGCAAGGAACCCCAAACGCCGCCCACTTAGCCTCACTGGCTGCGATACCAGTTCGCCGCCGTCCCCGCATTCGCCGGGGTGCCGGCGTAGACATAGCAGTAGCGGGTGTTGGCCGTCATGGCGGTAATCGCATTGCTGATCGTCTGACCGGTATTGGCGCTGAGCGTGAGCGCAGTCTGGGTCTGCGTTGAGAACAGGCAGACTTCCTGACCATCAACCGGGGACGCTGGCAGCGTGACCGTACCAGTCGCGAGTGTGCCGGCCGGAGTTAGGATCAATCGGGAAACGCCATTTGGAACCGTGATACTGAAAGCCGTGAGCGGCGTCTGTTGGCTGTACTGGACCGCTCGCATCTGAGGAATGGAAATATATTCCGTCTGCGGCTGAGCGCCATTCGCAAGGCCGGTATCGGCCGGAACTTGTTCATTGCCCGTCAACCCGTAAGCGGACGCGACAGTTGGCAATGTGGGCCAGAGGCCATAACCAACGGCAAAAGCGGCACTCGCGCTGACGCCAACAAGCAGCGCAGCGCCGATGAAGGCGTGACGGAGTTTCATAGGTAGGTTCCTTGAGGGCGGCCTTGAGGAGAGGGAGGCAGGCTAGAAGGCCACTAGCCCAAAGGATTATTTCTTAAGAACAGCGTCAGCCTTCGCGTCGATCCTTCGCTCTTCAGATTTAGACAGTTTTCTTTTGTGCTCCATTTCGGATGCGCGCGCTTTGGCGTTTCTGGCGTGAGACTTATCCTCGACCGGATAGGCGCGCTTGCCGGGCTCCGCAAATTTCTTCGCCGGGATCGCGTCCCGAGCTTTCGTGGTCAGTTTCGACATGTGAGAGAGCCCTTAAAATGGTCTCAGCGAGATCGCGCTCTAGCCTATGGGTGTCGACGGGCTGACGATCCGCCATGACGCCTCGCATTTTTTTCGCTTCCCCCTGCATTTTCGCTTGACGATGGGCACAAATGACCTATTATCACCTCATCAAGGGCTTCGGCTCTCCCTTTTTCCCAAGGAGCGAGACGGTGATCGATTATGCCGCGCGAGACGCCAACATCGCCGCTGACGAGCGTAAAACATGGGCCGCGCTTATCGCCGAATATGACGCGCCGGAAGAGCGCAAAGCGTGCGCCCTAGCGATATTGCCAAAAATTCCCGACAAGCAGATGGGGTGCTGCTCCGATTTCATCGGATTGATCCTGACCGCCATTCTGGATGGCTCCAAGCCCGAGCCAAGCCATCTGCACTTGCTCAAGCTCAACAAAATATAAGGAGGAGGCGCATATGACCCACGCGACACACGATGATCCAATTTCGAAGCCTCGGTTTTGACGGGCGGAATCAACCGCCTAAACGTTTCGCAAGATTTTTCGAGTTTAGCCAACATTTCCGTTGACACACCGGCACAAATGGCCTATTGTCTGGTCATCGAAACGGAGCAAACCAGATGACCACTCAACCAGAAATCATCGCCGAAGTGTCCAAGCTGGACAGCGTCTATTCGGCCAAGGCGTTTGGCGATAACCGAGTATATGTCAACATCGTCGGCTATAACCGCTCGTTTGCTGGCGACCGCAACGCTAAGATTTTTTGGGACACCAAGCTTGGCTGGCGCATAGAGGGCCTAAAAGGCAATATGTCCCATGAATTTGCGCGCAACATCCGTGCCTTCGCCGAGATCTATTATCCCCGCGCTTTCACCGTTTAAGGAGCGACCAAATGTCTATCAAAGCAACACGCGCCCGCAAGCTGTCGATCATCGGCGATTGCCCCGGATCGTTTGAGGCGATGATACAGGCCATCCCCGACGCGGTTTTTGACGCGCTTACATCACGGCAAATAGCGCTGCTGGTGGACGCCAATTGGCGCTTGGCGGGAGCCTCAAAAGCCATCGCAGCCCGCAGTGCGATCGCGGAAGGCGGTGTGTGGGACGTCCAACGGGAGCGGTTTGTCGAGCTAAGGGCGACGCCCTAGAGCGTCGCCCCCCGTCTCAGCGTGTGCCGATTCATTCAACGACGACAGTTTCGATCCACAGCGGGACGTTGCCCCGCGACAACTCTTACAGCCTGCGCCGATTATCTATGGCAGAGAGTTTCGATCCACGGCGGGAGCCGTCCCGCGACCGCGCGAGCGATGCTCTCGCGCAAAGACAGCCTATCATCACACAGGGATATGTCAATGACCGCCGCCGAATTCGCCGCCCTTCGCAAGCGCCTCGGCCTCACTCAGGCCGAGATCGGCGAGCTGATCGGCAAATCAGCCCGGACAGTGAGAGCTTTCGAGGCCGGGTTTCGCAAAATCCCCCGATCCGCCGAGATCATCCTCACCGGGACGGCCATCGCCTTAGCCTTGCGCGCCCACTGAGCAGCGGTCTC
>Ga0134125_10002122_pt1 | contig 23763 bp, 21 predicted proteins | sample KB31751_FD_96464 | JGI IMG/M metagenome (GOLD analysis project Ga0134125, IMG submission 96464) | Terrestrial soil microbial communities with excess Nitrogen fertilizer from Kellogg Biological Station, Michigan, USA - KB3-175-1 | ecosystem: Environmental > Terrestrial > Soil > Unclassified ...
CAATGGAGGGAGTTAGATACGACGCCGCTCGTCAAGAAGAGGCAACCTCACATGAGCAACGCTGAGATTCGGGGGCGATTCGTCTGGCACGAGCTGATGACGACCGACCCGCAGGGCGCGGGCACCTTCTATTCCAAGGTCCTGCCGTGGAAGACCCAGCCGTCCGGAATGCCCGACTACACCCTGTGGATGGCAGGCAAGACGCAGACCGGTGGCCTCATGGCCCAGCCGGAAGATGCGCGCCGCGCCGGCGCCCCGCCGAGCTGGCTCGTCTACATCGGTACGCCCGACGTCGATGCCACCGCGGCCGACGCGCAACGCCTGGGTGGCAAGGTGCTGAAAGCGCCGGCCGACATCCCGGGCATCGGCCGGTTCGCGGTGCTGGCGGATCCGCAGGGCGCCGCATTCGCGATCTTCACGCCCGGTGGGCCGCCCCCTGCAGGCGGTCCTCCGACCGGTTTCTCCTGGCACGAGCTCTCCACGAGCGACCAGCAGGGCGCGCTGGCGTTCTACTCTGAGCTCTTCGGCTGGAGTCGTGGACCCGCGCATGACATGGGCCCCGACGGCACCTACCAGCTCGTCGAGCATGGCGGCACCCAGGTCGCCGGCGTCTACAAGCTGATGGATGCTTCCAAGCCACCGTGCTGGCTGACCTACATCACCGTCGCCAGCGTCGATCGCGCGGCCGCCGCTGCCAAGGCGGCCGGCGGGAAGGTGACCCAGGGTCCGATGGAGGTTCCGGGCGGCAGTCGCGTCGCGCAGATCCTGGATCCGCAGGGCGGCGCGTTCGCGGTACACGAGCTGGCCAAACAACCCGCGGCAGCGAGTCCGCCGGCTGAGAAACCCGCTGCCACCGCGAAGGCCGCGCAGCCGGCAGCTACTGCGAAAGCAGCACCGGCGAAGAAGCGCCCGGCCGCGGGTAAGAAGGCGGCAGCGAAGCGACCCGCTGCACGGAAGGCGGCGGCGCGCCCGGCGAAGCGGACGGCAGCGAAGGCGAAGAAGCGACCCGCCGCAAAGCGCAGCGCCCGGAAAAAGTCAGCCGGCAAGCGCAGCGTCCGCAAGGCCGCAGCGAAGAAGTCGGCGAAGCGCTCGGCCCGCAAACCGGCCCGGCGCAAGTAGCAGTCCGAGCAGGGACTCGCCGCGTGAGCGGCGAGTCCCGCTCAAACCTTGATCAGCGGGCGCCCGAAGCTCTCGCCGCGCATGGCTTTCATCAGGTGCGCTGGCGCGTTCTCCAGCCCCTCGGCAATGTCTTCGCGACACACCAGCCGATCCGCACCGTACCAGGCGATGGCGTCTTTCAGAAACTCGCCGCGGCGGTGCTCGTAGTCGGCGGCATTCAACCGCAGCACGCTGATCTCACCCGGGGCGTAGCCCGCGCGCCGCAGCATTTCGGCCGGATCATCCTGACGGACGCTATTGAGAACGATACGGCCACCCGGAGCAACATGGCGGCCTGACAGCACGAGCTCGAGCAGCTCGCCGCCGGCGTTGTCGAAGTAAACCTCGAAGCCATGCGGTGCCAGCTGGCGCAGCCGGGTTCCTATGTTTTCCGCGCGGTCATGAACGCATGCGGAAAAGCGTGCATGCCGGGTAGCCCAATCGCACTTCTCGCGCGAGCTGCCGATGCCGACCGCGCGGGCGCCTTTGATTCTCGCCACTTGGCCGGCCATGGCGCCGGCCACGTTTGCCGCGCCGGATACCAGCACCGTCTCACCCCTGCGCAAGCCCGCAAGGTCGAGCAGCCCGAAATAGGCAGCCATGCCCGCAGGCCCGAGCAGGCCGAGCGCTGTGGAGGCAGGCGACTGCCCGGGATGCAGAGCACACACATGCTGCCCGCTGGATACGAAAAGCTCGCGCATCCCGCACTCGAGAACGACATGCTGTCCAACCGCGAAGACATCGTGGCGGGACTCCAGCACTTCGCAGACGCCCAGCGCCGGCACGACATCGCCCGGCTGCGGACCGGTGCTCACGCGTATGCCGTTACTGGGAGGCACGCAGGTGAATGGATCGACCGAGAGCCAGCGCGCGCGGCAGAGGATGCCGCCATTGGTCAGACGAGGCACTTCACCAGGAGCCACCTCGAAGTCTCCGGCCGTCGCCGGTGTACGCCTGATCCTGACTTCGAGGTTGCGCATGGATCCACCTCTCTACTGAGCTTGAGCCTCCGCGGCTTTCCGCCGCGCGGCATCCTGCTGATATGCGGCATTGATCTGCTGCTGGAGCTTCTCCTCGGTGTCCTTGGCCTGCTTGGCCTGCTGCGCAGCAGAGGCGCCGCCGGCCGCCGCGGTGGCGCCGGTCTCGGCGAGGCCGCAACCGGTCAGCGCGAGGAGCATCGCGAGCAGAGCCAGGGACTTCACGAAGGTCCAGACCATGCGAATAGCTTAAACCCGAACTGCCACTGCGGCACAATCCCGCTTGCCACCATGCCAAAAGAAAACCCCTCCCGCCGTCCCTCCCCTGGGAAAGCGCCAGCAAGCCCCCGCGTCCGCCGGGGCTATTTCGAATGCCGATACGGGCAACTGCACGTCCACAATGCCATCCCTTCGGGCGGTGGCTTCGAGGAGGGGACTCCCCTGCTCTGCGTGCATTCGAGTCCTCTCTCCGGGCGTACCTTCCAGCGTTTCCTGGCCGTCGCGGGGGCCGGGCGCTCGGTTTTCGCTCCCGACCTGCCCGGCTTTGGGGATTCCGATCCGCCCCCTGCGCGGGCGGGCGTCGCGGAGCACGCCTTAGCCATCGGCGACTTTCTCGATGCCATGCGGCTGCGCCAGATCGACCTGCTGGGCCATCGCTTCGGTGCGCTCGTCGCCGCCGAGCTGGCGGCGGCGCGGCCGGAGCAAGTGCGGCGCTTGGTGCTGGTCTCGCCGCCGCCCGCCGCGGGCGCGACGGACCCGTTACTACCGGCCCCAGCCGCGGACGGCAGCCACCTGCTCGAGGAATGGGGTCGAGCCGTAGCGTACTGCGGACCAGGCGCCTCGCTCGAGACCATCAGCGGCGTGCTGGCGGAGCGATTACGCAACGCGGGACCGGCCGCCGCGGCTGTCGCGGCGGAACGTACCTACTCGTTGCGCGCGCGGCTCGCACAGCTCTCCATGCCACTTCTCGTGCTGCGTCTGCGCGATGAGGTTGGAGCCAGCCCGGCACAGGCGCGAGATCTGCCGGCGCGCGCGCGGCTCGTCGAGCTGCCCGAGCGGGAAGCCTCGCTGTTCGAGACGGCGCCCGAAGCCGTCGCGCAGGCTATGGAGTCCTTCCTGCGCTGATATCGTGGATCTGGGTGAAGATCACCTGCCATCGGCCGTTGCGTTTCGCCCAGACATCGACGAAGCGAGCCCGCATCACGAATGCCCGGCCGCGGTCGAGCCCCCTGACGTCGACTATCCCTCCGAGCACGGCACCGTCCGCCCATGCTTTGCGCACCTGCTTGCTGATGGCGACGTACGTGGTCCTGCGTCCCGGCGCCACCGATTCGGCTATGTCCTCCGCCTTGGTCTCGTTCTTCCCATTGGTGCCCGCCAGCGTGTAATCGTCGGCGAGGAGCCGTTTGAGCTCGGAGCGGTCGGCTCTGATTTGCGCGAGATCATAAGCCGTCGCAGCGGCAGCGAGGTCCCGAGGCAACCCCCGATAGTCGCCGACTTCCTGCCCTGCCCGTGCCTGGACCGCGATCAACAGCGCGCAGATTGCCCAACTCCAGCGTGATAGCTGCATCGTCATCTCCGGTGTCTGGTGCCTCGCGCAAAGATAGTGGGGCCACTCTGCGGCGCAATTACCTCCGAGGTCATATCCGCCACGTGACGGATCCACCAGGCCTGTTAACGCGCCCGCAGCCGCTCACATACCGCGGCCGTGTGCGCGTCCGCCGGAAAGGAGCATTCGATCCGCAGCTCCTCGAGCGTCACATCCCTGGGACCGATGAAGGTCGTCATCGTCTCGAAGAAGCGCAGCTCCCCGCCAGGACTACGGAACACCAGATTGAGAACCGGACTGGGCTCACTGGCCATGTCGCGCGCGCGCCAGTGCGAAGGCACGCCCGGGTAGGTGAGCAACTCCTCGAGCAACCGCCGTGACATCTCGTCCGTGGGCACGGTTGCGATCTCTTCGTGCAGGTGACGGATGAAGCGGCCGGCCACGTCGTCCCAATTGACGATGACGGGCCTGAAATCCTCCGGATCGAACACCTGATGGAGGAGATTGCCGTGCCGCATCGGCCGGCCCTGCAACAGGAACCCGTTCATCCGCATCGCCGCCTCGTTCGCGAGCAGCACCTCCCAATGACGGCTGACGACGAATGCGGGATAGGGCTCCTGGTGGCGCAGAATCAGCTCGATCGCCTCGCGCATCCGCTCGAGTGCCGGCGTGAGGAGCGGGGTCTCGGAGAATTGCGGCGCAAAGCCGCCGGCGAGAATCAGCGTGTTGCGCTCACGCAGGGGCATTCCCAGCGCATCGGCGAGTCTTCCGATCGTCTCCCGGCTCGCCCGTGATTTCCCGGTCTCGATATAACTCAGATGCCGCGCCGACACTCCGGCTTCGAGCGCAAGATCCAACTGGCTCATTCGCCTCGCCATGCGCCACTGGCGCAACAGTCGGCCGATCGGCGCGCACTCACCCTGCGGCTTTGGCGCCGCCCTGCTCGATGTCATGGGCGGAATGTACCACCCCTAACCGCCGTCCTCGATTGCGCGCGTCCAGTGCGCAACCTCTTCGACCGTCATGGAGCCGGCCACGGTGAGCCGCGCGTCCTCGAATCCCCAGAGTCCGACATCGGTGAGGTATTGCTCCCGTGAGAGGAGCGTCCCCTGACAGACCCGGCGCGGTGAGGGCGGCGCATGCAGCTCGCGGCTCAATCGTTCGATGAGATCGCGCATCACCCATGGGGGAATGCGAGCCCGCTCGGATGGGTACACGAACCCGAACAACCCCAGGTACGAGAAGAGCACACGCCAGTTGCCATCGAAGCGTCCGAGGAGGCGCTGCCAGTCGAGGCGCTCGGCGCAGGCGAGCAGCAGGTGCATGACGTCGGCTCCATCGTAACGCTCGCGCTCGGTGATGAAGGCCTTGGACCAGATCATCTCCTCGGGGGGACAGATGCGCACCTCGACTCCGAGCACCGGTCCGACGGCGGAGTGCTCGAACCAGGCCGCATCGACCTGCGACAGCCCGTTGCCGGAGCTGAAGATCACATCGATGGCGCCATGCTCGCAGCTCGCCTTGCCGAGCCAGTGGGGGAACGTCAGCTCGGTCGCGATGCCGGCGGCAGCCAGGGCGCGCTCGACATCTGTATAGTGCTCGCGCCGCACGAAGAGATCGAAGTCCTTCGTGTGTCTCTCGATGCCGGTGTAGTAGTTCAGGGCATATGCACCGCCCACGAGGAAGGGGACGCCGGCATCCGCGAGCAGGGCCAGCGTGCGCAGATAGAACGCGTGGGCGCGCTCGTCGAGCTTTCCCTGAGGCTCGTCGCTCGGCGGCATGCGGATTGCTCCGTGACAGACCTACCGAGGAGAGTAAGCAAGCGATGCGCCTGGCCGCAGCCGGAGATCTGCACGTAAAGAAAAGCTCCCACGGAGCGCTTCAGCCGCTCCTTGCGCCCGTCAACGATCACGCCGACGTGCTGCTCCTCTGCGGCGATCTTACTGACTACGGCCTGCGCGAGGAGGCCGTGATCCTGGCGAAGGAGCTCAACGCCGCCGTGCGCATCCCGGTGATCGCGGTCCTCGGCAATCATGACTACGAGTCAGGCCAGCAGGAGGACGTCTGCCGGATCCTCACGGATGCCGGTGTCAAAGTTCTGGACGGTGAGGCATACGAGATCGGCGGCCTCGGAATAGCGGGCGCCAAGGGCTTCTCCGGCGGCTTCGGCCGCGGCACGCTCGGTGCCTGGGGCGAGCAGGCGACCAAGCGCTTCGTGCAGGAGGCGATGGATGAGGCCATGAAGCTCGAAGGGGCACTGGCGCGGCTGCGCACCCGACAACGGATCGCGCTGCTGCACTATTCGCCCGTGCGCGGCACGGTCGAGGGCGAGCCGCTCGAGATCCTGCCCTATCTCGGCACGAGCCGGCTCGAGGAGCCGCTCAACCGCCACCCCGTCGATGTCGTCTTTCATGGCCACGCGCACCACGGTGCGCTGGAAGGACGCACCAGCTCGGGAACGCCGGTCTACAACGTGGCCATGCCGCTGCTGCTGCAGAAATACCCCGATCGGCCGCCATTCCGGGTAGTGGAGCTGCCGGCAGTGCCACCGTCGGAAACAGAGGCGGCTCTGATGAATGCGCGCCAGAGCGCCGGCGGGAAGAAACCGCCCATCGTGGAGCGGCCGCAGGGCGGTCCCGAGCGGCATTGACCCGGCGCGGGCCCGGCTCCTGCGGCACCCCGCTTCCTCCAGAGTCGCCGCAGCCTGCTGGAATTCGCTAAGCTCGCGGGGGTGGCCAGCCCCTACATCGAGCGGATTCTCAAGGCTCGCGTCTACGACGTCGCGATCGAGTCGCCTTTGGAAGAGGCCCCTCGCCTGTCGCGCCGGCTCGGCAACCACGTGTTGCTCAAGCGCGAGGATCTGCAACCGGTTTTCTCCTTCAAGCTTAGGGGCGCCTACAACCGCATCGCTCATCTCTCGGATGCGGCAGCGAAGCGCGGAGTGGTGTGTGCCTCGGCCGGGAATCACGCGCAGGGCGTCGCCCTTTCGGCGCGGCGGCGGGGCATCCCGGCGGTGGTCGTCATGCCGCGTACGACACCGCAGATCAAAGTGCAGGCCGTCATCGATCTCGGCGGCGAGGTCGTACTGCACGGTGATGACTACGATACGGCGCTCGAGCGGGCACTCGTGCTCGCGCGGGAGCGCAATCTCATCTTCGTCCATCCGTTCGATGATCCGGACGTGATCGCAGGTCAGGGCACGATCGCGGTGGAGCTCCTGCGCCAGACCGGCGGCAGCCTCGATGCGATCTTCGTGCCGGTGGGCGGCGGCGGGCTCATCGCCGGCATCGCGGTGTACGTGAAGTATCTCTATCCCAACGTCAGGATCATCGGGGTGGAGCCGGAGGATGCCGCCGGGATGTACGAGTCGCTGAAGGCGGGCAGGCGGATCACGCTCGACAGAGTCGGCATCTTCGCCGACGGCGTCGCAGTCAAGCGGGTGGGCGAAGAGACCTTCTCGCTCTGCCGCGCGCACATCGATGAGATCGTCCTGCTCGACACCGATGAGATCTGCGCTGCAATCCAGGACGTGTTCGAGGACACCCGCTCCATCGTCGAGCCGGCCGGCGCGCTGGCGGTGGCCGGCCTCAAGAAGTACGTCGCCCGCGAAGGCTGGCGCGACCGGCGCGTGGTTGCCATCAACAGCGGCGCCAACATCAACTTCGACCGCCTGCGCCACGTCGCGGAGCGCGCCGATCTCGGCGGCGAGCGCGAGGCGCTGCTCGCGGTCACCATCCCGGAGCGGCCCGGGAGCTTCCTCAACTTCTGTGAAGTGCTCGGCAATCGCAACGTCACCGAATTCAACTATCGCTACGAGAGCGAGCAGGCGGCGCAGATCTTCGTCAGCTTCGGGCTCGCCCAGGGGCGGACGGAGAAGCAGGCGGTGGTGCGCGCCCTGCGCGAGGCCGGCTATACGGTCACCGACATGACCGACAACGAGATGGCCAAGCTCCACGTGCGCTACATGGTCGGTGGGCGCGCCCGCGGCATCCGCGACGAGCTGCTCTACCGCTTCGAGTTCCCGGAGCGTCCGGGAGCGCTGCTCAAGTTCCTGCAGGCCGTGGGCGGGCGCTGGAACATCAGTCTGTTCCACTACCGCAACCACGGCTCCGACTACGGTCGCGTGCTCGCCGGCATCCAAGTGCCCGCGGCCGAGCGCACCGACTTCCTGCAGCATCTGAACGAGCTGCACTACGCCTACGCCGACGAGACGGCCAATCCGGCTTATCGGACATTCCTCGGGTCCTGAGTAATCGCGCCGAGCAGATTTCCTCAAACCAGGGCCCCGCGCTTCCCCGTGTCCGACAGCAACCCTCCCGCCCGCCTGAAGTCTCACGCACTGGCGTTCGGAGTCTGGACGCTGCTCGCGCTCTCCTACGCGTTGAGCGCCGGCCTCTCCGAGCTCAGCGAAGGGCATCCGGCTACGTGGACGCGGATGGTGATATGGAATCTGAGCAACTTCTGGCTGTGGATGCTGCTGGTCCCGGTGATCGCACGCCTGGGCCGGCTCACCGCGGGCCACGGCTGGGGTTACTTCTGCCTGGTGCACACTCCTGCCGGTCTCGCGCTCGCTCTCGGGCAGACGCTCGCGCGCATCACACTGTTCTGGGAGCTGTGCGGACCGAGGCAGCCCGCCGTGCATACCCTCGGCCAATACATGCGCGGCGAGCTCGTAAACAACCTCCATCTTGCCGTCCTGACCTATTGGGTCGTGCTGGTGGTCCTGCGCGGCCTGGAGTCGACGCGCCGCCTGCGGGAAGAGCGCCTCCGCAGGGCCGAGCTCGAGACGCAACTGGCGCAATCGCAGCTCCAGGCGCTGCGGACGCAGATTCAGCCGCACTTCCTCTTCAACACGCTGAACGCGATCTCAGCGCTCGCGCTCGCAGACCCCATGCAGGCCCGAAAGATGATCGCGCGCCTCAGCGACCTGCTGCGCCTCACCCTGGAAGAGCATCATCTGCAGACTCTGCCGCTGTCGCGCGAGCTGCAGTTCGTGCGCCACTACCTCGAGATCCAGCGGGCACGGTTCCGCGACAGGCTCGACATTCACTACGAAGTGGCCGATGAGACGCTGTCTGCGGAAGTGCCCACCATGATCCTGCAGCCGCTGGTGGAAAATGCCCTCCACCACGGTCTGCTCGCAAAGGTCTCGCGCGGCTGCCTGCGCATCCTGGCCCACTGCGAAGGCGGGCAACTGTGCCTGGCCGTGGAAGATGATGGACTCGGGCTGCCCGCTGGCGGCGTCGTGGAGGGTGTGGGACTCGGCAACACCCGCGCGCGACTGGAGAAGCTTTTCGGTGAGGCGGCATCGCTTCGGATGCTGGCGCTCGAGGGTGGCGGCACACGGGTGGAGCTCTGTGTACCGTTTCAGGCGGGCGTGACCGAACGCATGGTGGAATGCGTGTCGTGAAAGCGTCCTCGATTCGAGCGTTGCTGGTCGACGATGAGATGCTTGCGCGTCTCGCACTGCGCCAAGCATTGGAGTCGCATCCTGACGTCACGGTAGTCGGCGAATGCAGCAATGCAGCGGAGGCCCTGCAGGCCGTACAAACCCTGAAGCCCGACCTGGTCTTCCTCGACATTCAGATGCCGGACGTCGACGGCTTCAGGCTCCTGCAGGAGCTGAAACCGGACGCGTTGCCCATGGTGGTGTTCGCCACCGCCTATGCACAGCATGCGCTGCGCGCGTTCGACGCCAACGCAGTGGATTACCTGCTGAAGCCAATCGACCAGGATCGCTTCGACCAGATGATGGTACGCGTGCGCCGCCAGTGGCGCGGCGTGGCGGCGGTGCCGGCCGAGCCGGGACCACTTCCTGCAGGCGGGAGCGGCTGGCTGGAGCGGCTGAGCGTGCATGTGGGAGAGCACATCCGGGTCATCGCGGCGAGCGACATCGACTGGATCAGTGCCAACGGCAACTACGTGCACATCCACGCAGGCAAAACGACATACGTGCACCGGGAGACTCTGCAGCAGCTGCAGCGCATGCTCAACCCTGCTCTCTTCATGCGGGTGCATCGCGGTGTGATCGTGAATGTCGAGCGCGTGCACGAGGTGCATCCTCTTTTCAACGGCAACGCCGAGCTGGTGCTGCGCGACGGCACGCGAGTTGGATTGAGCCGCCGCTTCCGCGCCCAAGCCCGCAAGGCGCTCGGACTGCCTTAGACCGCTCGTCACTCCCGCTGCTCCGCTCGTCACGGAGCCGTACCTCTCGTCACAAACTCACGGCAAGAGAGCGGCAGCTTCCGTACTGTCTGCGGCGCCGCCCCGAGCGGCATGGTGCTATCTCGCGCGACTACCGGAGTGAGAACGTGAGGCGACATTCGATCTGGCGGGCAATCGGTGCCCTTTCGGTATCCATGGGAATCCTCGGGCTGGCGCAGGCGGCCGGCACGCAGGCGCAAGCAGGCAATGCACCGACGATATTCGGCCCTGGTGTCATCTCGGGACCGGCGAACGATGCTGCCGCGACCTTCACCCCCGATGGCCGGACCGTCTACTTCTTCCGCGCCAATGGCGAGGATTACGCCATCATGGAGTCGCACCTCGCCGGCAACCGCTGGTCACAGCCGCAGATTGCGCCGTTCTCCGGCCACTGGCGCGACCTCGAGCCGGCGATGGCCCCCGACGGGTCCTATCTCATCTTCGCCTCCAGCCGTCCGATAGACGGCAGCGACAAGCCCATCGATGGCCATTGGGGCGGACAGCTCCATGCAGGTCGCGGCGGCCACCTCTGGCGCGTCGACCGGCAGGGCGATCGCTGGAGCGCACCGGTGCTCCTGCCCGCTATCGTCAATCGCTTGGACTCCACTTTCAGCCCGGCGATCGCCGCCGATGGCAGCCTCTACTTCATGGCGGCGACCGGACCGGGGGGCCATTTTCAGCTCTACTACTCACAATTCAAACAAGGCCGGTACCGGACGCCCGAGCTGTTGCCTCCGACTGCGGACCGGTACGGCGGTTTCGATCCGGCGGTTGCGCCCGACCAATCGTTCATCGTGTTCGGCTCCGCCCGGCCGCCGGCTCCGGCGCATCAATCCTATGCCTTCATCGCCTTCCGCACTGACGGGCATTGGGGCAGGCCGATCCCGCTCGATGCGGCCGTGAACAGCCTGGGCGGCATCATCGAGCTGCGCCTCGGCCCGGATGGCCATACCCTGTATCTGACCAGCAACCATGTCGTGCCGCCCGAGTATCCCAAGACTGTCGACTCGAGCCAAAGCGGATTGCGTCAGATGCAGAGCTGGAACGACGGCCAGGACAACATCTGGAGGGTCGATCTCGCTCCGTGGCTGGCACGTATGCACGCAGACCATTGACTCATCCAGCTCTGGCCCGCAACCTTCTCGGCGCGGGACCGCGCCTCATCGCGTCCTGCCGGGATGGTAGCCGGTTGCAATGGTTCCGAAGGGCAGCCGCTCGACCGGCGCCGCGAAGAATTCGGTGAGGATGGGCTCCAGTTTCCAGGGCCGATCGTAGAGCAGGAAGTGCGTCGCATCCGGGATGACTGCCAGCTCGGCGTTCGGGATTGCCGAGTAGGCATAGAGCGCATGCTCCAGTCGGATGAAGTCATTGTCACCCAACGCTACGAGAACGCGGTTCTTCACCGATGCGATCTCCTCTCGCGCGAATCCCTGAGGAGCGAGATCGTTGACCTTCTTCCAGATGACCGGCCAGTGATCCGGATCGGGCGCCACACGCTTGTACTGGTCGCGCGAAAATTGATGGCTGGGCGCATCCGGCGATGCCTCGACGCCGGGGCCGAGCTTGTCGGGCCTGATCGCCTCTCCCGGCGCGCCGAACAAGGTGCCATACGTCGCAACGCGCTCTACGCATTCGGGATGGCGCATCGCAATCAGCATCGCAACCAGGCCGCCATAGCTCCAGCCGAACAGGTGCGCGCGCCCGATCTCGAGATACCGCATGAGGGCAACGACGTCCTCGGCATGCTGCTCGAAGCTGAGCGGGCGGTCGATGTCGGCCGTGCGGCCGTGGCCCTGCAGATCGAGCTGCACGACACGCCAGTGTTGGGTGAGCTGTGGGAACTCGGTGATGCCGGCAAAGGCGAAGGCGGCCGGAATGTAGATCAGCGGCTCCCCCTCGCCGGCGATCTCGTAGTACATGCTCAAGCCGTTGACCGGAGCGTATCCCGTCTCTTTGCGCTGCACGGCGGACTCGAAACTGCTCATGAATTCAATCCTCTGCAGGCAGCCGTTGTCTGGGCTACACGCTAGCGCGGCTCATGGGTACGATAGGAGTGACAAACGTGACGCGATTCGCCCGCTGACTTCTTCAGCCCACCGTCTCGAGCACCCGCAGATCGCGGCCGCGAGTCTCGTGTCCGTAGAGCGCAAGCAGCGCCAGACCGAGCACCACCGGCACGGCCGTCGCCACCGCTGCCGTGCCCATCGCGGGCACCAGCGCAAGGCTGCCGAGACCCTGACAGATCAGGCCACCGCTCTTGCTGACGCCGGCCACCCACCCTGTGGCGCGGCCGCGGATGCGCAAGGGATAACTCTCGGCGGTGTAGGGAAGCAATATGGAGATGACTCCCGTCGAGCCGACGATGAGCAGCGTGAGCGCGATGACCGGATCGGCCGCCGCGGGCAGGCCGCCCTGACGCAACACCACGGCGAGGAGGCCGGCCGCGGAAATGCCTACCATGACGAGCAGCGCACCCTTGGTGCTCCAGCGCGAGTAGAGAAACGCCGCCAGCGCGACCACGGGGACGGAGATGAAAGTCGAGCGGGCAATGATGGCGGCGGCTACCCCCATGTTGCGGCCTTCCGCGATGAGCTCTCCCGGCAACCACAGCAGCACGCCGTAACTGAGCAGACCCCAGGCCAGCGCCGTCATGGTGAGCGCCACGGTAGTGCCGAGAAACCGCGAGTCGGTCGGCGGCAGATGCGAGTGATCGAGTCTGGCCTCCTCGTCCCAGTCATCGGTCGCGCTGACGACCACCGAGCCGAAGCGCGCCAGCGTGGCACGCGCTTCCTGAGGCCTGCCGATATGAATGAGAAAGCGCGCCGACTCCGGAATGAGCGGACTCAGCGCGATCAGCAGGAGGCCCGAAGGCAGATTGAGGAACCACATGATCCGCCAGCCGAATTCCGGCTGCAGGACCGCGGACATGCCCGATGCGGTGAGGTAGCCTCCCAGGGTGCCCGCGCCCCCGATGAGCACGAGGCTCCACCCGCGATGGCGTGTCGGCATGATCTCAGCGAGCAGCGCATAGGCCACCGGCAGCATGCCGCCCGCCGACCCTCCCATGAGAAAGCACATGAGAAGGTTCCAATGAAAGGAGGGCATGGCGCCGCAGATGGAGGTGCCAATGAACATGACACCTGACAGCAGAATGGTGGCGCGGCGGCCGTAATGATCGGCCAGTGCACCCCAGATGAACGACCCCACCGTGGCTCCGCTCAGCGCCGACAATGGCAGCAGCGCGACACCTGCACGGCTGAGCCCGTATTCGACCCGCATTCCGGGGATGACGAATCCGAGGCTGCTGATCTTCATCGTGTCGACCACGAGCGCCATCGCGAGCGCAATGCCGGCCGCCCAGTGCCAGAGAGTGAGCGGCGCATCCTCCGGCGCGACGATCCGCTCGTGCATTCGCGCAGCCTCGAAGCTCGCCTCCTTGGGCCGCAGCCCGTAGAGCGCGGCCGCGATACCGCCGACTATGAGCGCCATTCCGGACAGCATGCCAACTCCCATGGGCATGCCGACGAGCTGATAGTGCATCGACCGGGCCATCACGAACATCGGCAGGTGCAACCCGACGCCGATCACCGCCAACAGCGTGCCGAGCCAGAAGGCGGGCGGGCTGCGCCGATCGGCGAACAAAAATAGCTCGTTCATCGTCTGAGGGGGCCGTTGAATGCGCGGGACGCCCAAGCGCTCGCGAGCGTACGATCTGCACGTGACGCTCAGGCGCATCGAGATCATCGCAAGTGGGTTTCCGGCACGGCCCTCGAGCGCGTGCACGGCCAATAGTATTACTATATTGTGATGCCCGGAGCAAGCAGATGAGCGACAGGCGAATCCGAAGCGTCGTGATCGTCGGAGGCGGCACGGCCGGGTGGATGGCTGCGGCCGCGCTGTCGAAGTCGTTGGCCGGAATGGGCGTGCGGCTGCAGCTGATCGAGTCTGCGCGGATCGACCCGATCGGAGTGGGAGAGGCCACCATTCCGCCCATCATGGACTTCATCCGCCAGCTCGGCATCGACGAGAGCGACCTGGTTCAGGAGATCAAGGCGACCTACAAGCTGGGCATCGGCTACCGCGAGTGGACCCGGGACGGTCATTTCTACTTCCACCCCTTCGGCCCCGCCGGCCCCGGGATGGGCAACATTCCGTTCCAGGCCTACTGGCTGAAAATGCTCCTGCAGGGCAAGGCCGAGCGGCTGGAGGAATACTCCATCCAGGCCATGGCCGCGCTGCGTGGGCGATTTGCGCGCCCGGTACATGCCCCCAACACGCCGCTCAACAAGCTCACCTACGCCCTGCACTTCGATGCCGGGCACTTCGCGCGCTATCTGCGTGGCTACGCGGAGGCGCGCGGTGTTTTGCGCACGGAAGGCCATGTCCGACACGTGTCGGTGCGCGGCGCGGATGGATTCGTCGAGGCGCTCACCCTGGAGAGCGGCGAGAGCATCAGCGCGGACCTCTTCATCGACTGCAGCGGCTTTCAGGGCCTGCTCATCGAGGGCGCGCTCCACACCGGCTACCAGGATTGGAGTCGTTGGCTGCCGTGCGATCGGGCCATGATCGTGCACAGCGAGCGCTCCGCACCACCCAACCCCTACACCCTCGTGACCGCGCGCGCGGCGGGCTGGCAGTGGCAGATCCCGCTGCAGCATCGTGACGGCAATGGCTATATCTATGGCGGGGAATTCAGCGGCGAGGATGCCGCAGGAGAGTTGCTGCTGCGCAATCTTTCCGGTCGCGCCCTGAGTGAGCCGGTGGCGCTGCGCTTCCGGCCCGGGCGCCGCAAAGCGGCCTGGAACAGGAACGTGGTGGCGTTGGGCCTCGCGGCAGGGTTTCTCGAGCCGCTCGAGGCCACCTCGATCCACCTCATTCAGCGCGGCATCGCCATGCTGCTCAGGTTTTTCCCCGACCGTGATTTCGCGGCCGCCGACGTCGACCGGTACAACAGGACGCTGGAAGCGGACTTCAGCGGCGTGCGTGATTTTCTGCTGATGCACTACAGCCAGACCGAGCGCACCGGCCCGTTCTGGCAGCACTGCCGCGGCATGCCGCTCACCGACAGCCTGCGCGAGAAGATCGAGCTCTTCCGCAGTCACGGCCGGATCCTGCGTGAGGAAGCCGAGCTCTTTCCCGTGCTCAGCTGGCTCGCCGTCATGGTCGGCCAGAACATCATTCCGCGGCGCTACGACCCTCTGGTCGATGGGCTCGATGCGCAAAGGGTTCAGTCCCGGCTCGAGGAGCTGCGCGCCGCGGTAAGGGACTGTGTTGAGGCCATGCCGCCGCACTGGAACTTCATCCAGCGCACCACCGGCGAGCGCGCTCCGGCCGCTCATGTGACCTGACGTTGTCGCGGCGCCGATCGCCGCCCCGCGGGTTCGGGTCAGCTCAAAACGAACAGCAGATCCTTCGCATCGACCTGCTGCCCGGGGCTGACCAGCACTTCGGCCACCTCACCGTCGGCCTCGGCCCGCACCGCGGTTTCCATCTTCATCGCCTCGAGCGTGGCGAGCAGATCGCCCCGGACAACCTTACGCCCGGCGGTCACGGCCAGCGTCGCAATCGTCCCCGGCATCGGCGCACCGACCTGTCTGGGATTGCCGGGCTCGGCCTTGCGCTGCGGCGGGCGCTTGGCGACCTGGCTGCGGTCGGGCACGCGCACCGAGCGCGGCTGGCCGTTGAGCTCGAAGAAAACCGTCCGGGTGCCATCCTCGTGTGTCTCGCTGGCGGCAACATAGCGCACGATGAGTGTCTTGCCGCGCTCCAACTCGATGCTGACCTCCTGTCCCGGCTCCATTCCGTAGAAGAAGATCGCGCTCGGCAGGATGCTGACATCGCCGTACTGTGCGCGCTCTGCTGCATAGTCGAGCCACACGCGCGGGTACATGAGGTATGAGGCCAGGTCATCGTCGGTGATCGGATGCGGCACTCTCTGTTGGATCCGGGCGCGCTCGGCGGCGAGATCGACGGCGGGCATTTCGGCGCCGGGCCGCCGGGTGAGGGGCGTCGCGCCCTTCAGCACCTTGCGCAGCAGGCCTTCCGGGAATCCCCCGTAAGGCTGACCGAGGTCGCCACGGAAGAGCTGCACCACGGACTCGGGGAAGGGCACATCGACCTGGGGATCGAGCACCTGCCTCGGTGTCAGACCGCTCGTCACCATGAGCAGGGCCAGGTCGCCGACGACCTTCGAGGTCGGAGTCACCTTCACGATGTCGCCGAACATCGCGTTGACATCGGCATAGGCCTGCGCGACATCGGGCCAGTGCGCGTTGTCGATCCCTAACGAGCGGGCCTGCTCGCGCAGATTGGTGTACTGCCCGCCGGGCATGCCGTGCACGTAGACCTCGGAGGCGCCGGAACGGATGTCGCTCTCGAATGCCGCATAGAGCCTGCGCACCTGCTCCCAGTAGGAAGAGATGAGGCGCAGCTTCGCCGGGTCGACACCCGAGTCGCGCGGCCCGTGGCACAGCGCCTCGACGATCGAGCCGAGGTTGGGCTGGGATGTCAGGCCGCTCATTGCATCGATGGCGCCATCGACGGCGTCGGCGCCGGCCTCGACCGCGGCGAGCACGCTGGCTGCGGCGATGCCGCTCGTGTCATGGGTATGGAAATGCACCGGCAGGCCGATCTCCTCCTTCAATGCCTTCACCAGCGTGTAGGCGGCGCGCGGACGGCAGAGTCCCGCCATGTCCTTGATGCCGAGCACGTGCGTGCCGGCGGCCTTGAGCTCGCGCGCGAGCCTCAGGTAGTAGTCCAGGGTGTACTTCTTCTCCCGCGGGTCGCTGAGGTTCCCGGTGTAGCAGATCGCCGCCTCGCAGAGCTTGCCCGACTCGAGCACCGCCTCGATGGGCATGCGCATATTCTCGACCCAGTTGAGCGAGTCGAAGATCCGGAATACGTCGATGCCGCGCTCTGCCGCGCGCGCGATGAAGAACCGCACGACATTGTCAGGATAGTTGGCATAGCCGACCGCATTCGCCGATCGCAGCAGCATCTGCAACAACAGATTCGGCACCCGCTCGCGCAGCGCGGTCAGGCGCTGCCACGGATCCTCCTTGAGAAAGCGCAGCGCCACATCGAACGTCGCGCCGCCCCAGCATTCGAGCGAGAAGAGTTGCGGCAGCAGGCTCGCGTAGTAGGGCGCGATGGCGGTCATGTCCAGCGTGCGCATCCGGGTGGCGAGCAGCGACTGGTGCGCATCGCGCAGCGTCGTATCCGTGAGCAGCACCCGCTCCTCGGCGAGCATCCATTTGGCAAAGCGCTCCGGCCCCAGCTCCGCGAGCCGCTGGCGGGTCCCCGGCTGTGGCTCGGCCAGGGCCGCCTGCGGCAGCCGCGGCGTCTCGAGCCGCGCGGGCCGCGGGCGACTACGGGTCTCGGGATTGCCGTTGACGATGGTCTCGGCGACGTAGGTCAGGATGCGCGTGGCCCGATCGCGCTTCGGCGGCCAGCGGAAGAGCTCCGGTGTCTCGTCGATGAAGCGCGTGGTGTATTCGCCGCGCGCGAACCGCGGGTGCGTGATCACCTGATCGAGGAAGCGCAAGTTGGTGACGACGCCGCGGATGCGGAATTCCCACAACGCGCGGTGCATGCGCGCATTGGTCTCCTCCGGGGTTGGTGCCCAGGCCGTCACCTTTACCAGCAGGGAGTCGTAGGAGCGGGTGATGATCGCCCCGGTGTACGCCGTGCCGGCATCCAGGCGGATGCCGAAGCCCGCGGGGCTGCGGTAGGCGGTGATCTTGCCGTAGTCCGGGATGAAGTTGTTTTCCGGATCCTCCGTGGTCACGCGGCACTGCAGCGCGTGCGCACCGATCCGGATCTGCTCCTGCGGCGGCACGCCACTTTCCACCGTCCCGAGCCGCGCGCCCCCGGCGATGCGGATCTGCGCCTTGACGATGTCGATGCCGGTCATGCACTCCGTGACGGTGTGCTCGACCTGGATGCGCGGATTGACCTCGATGAAGTAGAAACTGCCCGAGTCGGCATCCTGCAGGAACTCCACCGTGCCAGCGTTGAGATAATTCGCGGCCCGGCCGATGACGAGCGCGGCCTGGCACAGCTTCGAGCGCTGCTCGTCGCTGAGAAATACCGCGGGCGCGCGCTCGACGACCTTCTGGTTGCGGCGCTGCACCGTGCAATCGCGCTCGTACAGATGCACCAGGCCGCCGTGGTCATCGCCCAGGATCTGCACCTCGACGTGCCTGGCACGGCGCACCAGTTTCTCGAGATACACCTCATCGTTGCCGAACGCCGCCTTGGCCTCCCGGCGCGCCACCGGCAGCAGCTCCGCGAGCTGCGCATCGCTTTCGACCACTCGCATGCCCCGGCCACCGCCCCCCCAGCTCGCCTTGAGCATCACCGGATAGCCGATCTCCTGCGCGAGCCGCCGGCATTCCTCGAGGTTCGCGGGCAACGGCGGCGTCGCCGGCATGACCGGCACGCCGGCGGAGATTGCCAGATTGCGCGCCGCCACCTTGTTGCCGAGGACGCGCATGGTCTGTGGCCTCGGGCCGACGAAGACGACTCCGGCCGCCGTGCAGGCCTGCGCGAACTCAGGGTTCTCGGAAAGAAAGCCGTAGCCCGGGTGCACCGCATCGACCCTGGCCTCTTTCGCGATGCGCAGGATGTCCTCGATGTCGAGATAAGCCTCGACCGGCCCCTTGCTCCGACCGACGAGATAGCTCTCATCCGCCTTGGTGCGATGCAACGAGAAGCGGTCTTCCTGCGAGTAGACGGCGACCGTGCGCAGGCCGAGCTCGCTCGCGGCTCTCATGACACGGATGGCGATCTCGCCCCGGTTGGCGACCAGAATGCTTCGGATCCGCTGCAGCATGAGAGCTTTCGCTTGTACTATCTCGCCCGATCATAGCGTTTCCTGGGACGCTGACCACTCAAGTTCCACCGGTTGATCAGAGGACGCTCGATGTATTCGATTGCCATCCACGGCGGCGCCGGCGCGGTACCGCGACAGAATCTCTCCGCCGAGCGCGAGCGCCAGTACCGCGATGGCCTCGCAACGGCTCTCGATCTCGGGTACGCGACCCTCGAAAAAGGCGGCTCGAGCCTCGATGCCGTCACCGCTGCGGTGCGGGCGCTGGAAGACAACCCGTTGTTCAACTCCGGACGGGGCGCGGCGCTCACTCGCGAAGGGGCCGCGGAGCTCGATGCTGCGATCATGGAGGGGCGGCAACAGCGCGCGGGCGCCGTGGCGGCGGTGCAGCACGTGAAAAATCCGGTCGAGCTCGCGCGGCGGATCATGGAGAAGTCCCGGCACGTACTGCTCGTCGGGGCGGGAGCCGAGGAATTTGCCCTGGAGGAAGGGCTGGCGCTCGTACCGAACGTCTACTTCCGCACCGAGGAGCGCCGTGCTCAGCTCGAAAGCGAGCGCCGCGGTCAACCGGTTTCCGACCTCATCCCCTCCTCACAGGGCACGGTCGGGGCGGTCGCCTTCGATGCGGCGGGCGATCTCGCCGCTGCCACCTCCACCGGCGGAATGACGAACAAGCGCCAGGGGCGCGTGGGCGACTCGCCAATCATCGGGGCCGGAACCTATGCAAAGAATGGAGTCTGCGCAGTCTCGGCGACCGGGCATGGGGAGTACTTCATCCGCACAGTCGCGGCGCACCACATTTGTGCAGCAGTGGAATTTCGCGGACTCGGGCTGCAGGAGGCGGTACGCGAATTGCTGCAAGGCAGGCTCCGTGAGCTCGGCGGGAGCGGTGGGGTCATCGCGATCGACGGCAGCGGACGGATCGTCACGGAATTCAGTACCGAAGGCATGTTTCGCGGCGCCCGCGACTCGAGCGGACTGCGGCAAATCGACATTTATTGAAGGAGAGACGAATGGCACTGGCGAGGGAGGGTGCTGGCGGACCACACAAGCGGCGCTTATTGGTGGTCGACGACAACAAGGATGCGGCAGAGAGCATGTCGATGCTCCTGGAGATGTGGGGCCATGAGGTGGCCTACGCCTATGACGGGCCGAGCGCCCTCCAAACCGCGGAGCAATGGCATCCGGAAGCAGTATTCCTCGACATCGGACTGCCGGGGATGGATGGCTACGAGGTGGCCGAGCGGCTTCGCGGGCTGCCCGAGGCCAAGCATGCCGTGCTCATCGCGATCACCGGCTATGGTCAGGAAGACGATCGCCGCCGTTCCCGGCGGGCGGGCATCGATCATCACCTGGTGAAGCCAGTGGCGCCCGATGCGCTGCGTAGCCTGATCGATTCACTGCAGCTGCATTAGTTTGAACGCTGGATCCGGGCATCCTGCCCGACCCAGCGTCGTCGAGCCAAAAAAGCGCGCTCTTTGCTCAATGTCCGCCACCTGCTGCGGCGGCGGAGCACACCCTGTGCCTGTTCTGATCGAGATCCCAGGCTTCTGCGGCCAGCATCTGCAGTCCCTGCATGCGTGAACGCTCCAGCGTCACGACATCATCCGCTGCCGCGGCCACCAGCATCTCCCGCCACAGCCGCACCCGTTTCAGCCATCGCGGCCGCAGCCAGCCCGAGTTGCGCTCCGCCAGCTCATGGACCTGCGGCACCGTGCAGGCGCCGAGCAGCCTGGCGCACTGCGGATGGATGCCGAGGACCAGCCGCGCCCCGGCCGAATGACTGAGCACCAGTGACCAGGCGTAGACGAAGACCATTCGGGCGACCGTGGTGGTCTGGGGTACCGTGAAGAACGACGCGGGTGAGGCGCAGTGGCCCTCGCCGACGCGCGTGCCACTCAGCCACTGCCAGCGCTGCGGCTCCGCGAAGCAGGCATCGACCAGCAGGTAGGGACAGGCGGCCGCGCGCCAGCGGGAGCGCTCGTCGAGGGCGCGCCACAGCTCCCCGACCTGCCACAGCGCCGGCTGGCCGTGCGGCCCGAGGGCGACGGCCTGCTCCGAGAGCAGCCCGAGACAACGGTGATTGACCTCGGCCAGGCCTTCGAGCATGTCCCGCCGCAACCAGGAGGCGGCGCGGCTCAGGGCGCGTAGGTCCAGCGCGACTAGCACTTCGTTGGTCAACACGACGGCTCCTTTCCCTTCGGTCTCTGTCGCATGGTACCCGGCGCTCCGCCGGAGGCAACAGCTGAAATTGGGAATTTTTGCCCAAAATGGGGCAGTTGTGTTTTACAGAATTATTCCCAACAATAGTATGGCTTCATAGCCTCGGGCCGCTGAGCCCGGTGAATGACAGACGGCGGGGGGAACCGGCCATGCGCATCTCGGAAGATCGGTACGATCGCGATCGGCAGCGCCTCGAGCTGGCGTTGCGTTTCCTGACTCACGAGGCGCGCACGCAGACCATCCGCGCCTGGACCGGGCTCAGCGATGACCGCATCCGCAAGCTCTATCGGTCCTATCTCGGCCGCGCCGCCTGTTATGTTCCCCGCCATCGCGGCAAGTCGCCTCACCAGGCCGCCTACTTCACACGCTCACTGAGGATCCAACAGGAAACCGCCGTGCTGGCGAGCTTTTTCGCGCTCGCGGGCCTGGTGCCGGCAGAGCCGTCGGCCGCCGCCGGCGCCGCTCTCCCCGACATCGTCCGCGGCGACTCGCTCTGCACTGCGTTCGAGACCTACACCACCATGGTTCCAACGGCCTCGATCTCGTTCGAGTACGCGGTCTTTCTCGCAGCATGCCTGGCGCGCGGCGACCAGCTGCGCCTCGGCCGGTGCAGCGATTGCGGCGGCCTCATTGTCGTCGAGCGCTTCCCCATCCGGGAGAAGCGCTGCCATCACTGCTCGGCCTCGGGGCAGCGCGGCTGACCGTTCGGACCGTTCGTCCCGGCAACTGCGCCAAATTCCTCGGGCTCAGCCGCCGAGATGCTCGAGAAACGTGGCGGTTGCCAGCCATGCGTGGGTAGGCGCGATCACGGCAGCAACCACATTCGGAAGGATGGCCAGCACGACACCGTACAGATAGACGCGGTGCAGGCGGCGCTGCGTGCGCCAGTCGTAGACTATTGCGACCACGATCAGGAGCGCCGCGACAAAGCTCGGCGGAATCGCGACGAAGGGCGGTGGCGGTCCAGCCTGCAGCGCTCCTGGAGGAGCGAACAGCCACAGGAAAACCCGCGCAATGGCGGGAGTCATCATGCCGGCCAGCAGAGAATACATCAGGCGCTTGTGCACCTCCAGCCGCTGCACGTTGGCGATAGCCGCGACGAACAGGCCGATCAGCACCGGGATCGCGCAGAAAATGACCGCAGCAAAGCGCCGGCTGGCCTCGCCCTGGCCGTGCAGATCATCGAGCCTCATGACCGTGATTTTGGTTATCGCGATGGAGCAGATCAGAAGCGTGAACAGTGAGATGCCTGCCAGCCCCCAGTTACGGTGCCGCGCCACGTTGCCGGAGGCCACCCAGCCGGTCTGCAGCAGATAGAAAAGAGTCCAGCTGAAAAGCAGCGCCCCATGGATGTGCACGATCGGCGGGGGATGGAAGTCTCCCGACGCCAAGCGCGCCCAGTAAGAGGGGATGAAGCCAAGGAAGGCAACGAGGACGAATACGCACCCCATCACCACGAAAAAGCGTCGCGGTTGAACCCGCGCAGCCGCGCCCTGCACAATGGTCGCTTCCACGGGAGCCTCCCGGATCAATATTTTGCCCGGCAGTATGCGCGCTGCAGCGTCGAAATCACATCCGGCTCGCCCCGAGCCTGCTGGACCGTGCTTACAACCGATCGCGATCGTGGCCCGGCTGATGACGCGATTTTCACCGCCGTCATCGCAATCATAGTGGTCCACGCCCGGCCGTTGTTCGCCGAGAACTGAACCCTCGTGATATGTTTGTTGGGTATCAGCGTGTTCCCTTTGTACCCGCTGTTGGGCATCCAATTGCAATCCTGGGAGCCCGAGTCGCCGGACGGCCACACCTTGCGCCAGCTCCGTCTCGGCAGGCAGCGGCTGCGGCCTCATCGTCACCAGCGCGTCCGTCCGGGACAGCACCGCCTCCCTCATGCGCTCGCGGCGCGCCCCGTACGGAGCCCGGATCGAGCGCTTCATACTACAATCGGGGCCATGCGCCCGGATCAGCCGAACTTCTTCTCAGGTCCCTACATCGACCGCCGCGCCGAAGAGCGTGAGCAGGCGGGCTGGGCGCGGGCCGCGCTCGAGGATCCCGAGACGCTCTATCTTCTGGGCAGCGGCACGCGCCATCTGGTCTATACCCGGCCCGAGCCGCGCATCGCGTTTCTGGCTGCGCGGGAGGCTGCCGCCGCCAGCGCGGATGAGACTCGGCTGGTGCTGCTCGGCTGGTTCAAAGGCCGACGCTGCGTGCTCGTGGAGCTCGCGGACGAGGCTTCCGTCGAATTGCCGCCAAATGGCTCTTTCGAGGAGCTGCGTGAGCTCTCACCGCTCCTCGCCGCGGAAGAGGCGGGGCTTCTCGCCTACGCGCGCGGGCTCTCGATCTGGCGCGGACGCCAGCGGTTTTGTGGCGCATGCGGCGCCGCCACGGTGCCCCAACATGCAGGTCATTCCATGCGCTGCTCGAAGGAGGGTTGCGCGCAGCAGTTCTTCCCCCGACTCGACCCGGCCATCATCGTGCTGGTCACTGATGGGGAGCGTGCCCTCCTCGGGCGGCAGGCGACTTGGCCGCCGGGACGCTACTCCACGATCGCCGGTTTCGTGGAGCCCGGCGAAAGTCTGGAGGATGCCGTTGCGCGGGAGGTGATGGAAGAGACCGCCGTACCGGTGGCCGACGCCCGCTATGATTCCTCCCAGCCCTGGCCCTTTCCCGCCTCGATCATGATCGGCTTTCGGGCCCGCGCACGACCCGGCTCTCCCGCGCGCGTCAATGGCGAGCTGGAGGATGCCCGCTGGTTCACCCGCGAGGAGGTCCGCTCCGGGGGCAACGCGCTCCTGCCTTTCTCACATTCGATCTCGCGCCGC
>Ga0134125_10002124_pt1 | contig 23751 bp, 26 predicted proteins | sample KB31751_FD_96464 | JGI IMG/M metagenome (GOLD analysis project Ga0134125, IMG submission 96464) | Terrestrial soil microbial communities with excess Nitrogen fertilizer from Kellogg Biological Station, Michigan, USA - KB3-175-1 | ecosystem: Environmental > Terrestrial > Soil > Unclassified ...
GTGCCCGGCTCGGGGCCTTCATAGAGGACCTTCGCCTTGCCTTCGTAGATACGGCGACGGCGGCTCATCGGAATGTACCGTGGTTTGTGAAAGTCCATCGGATCTGCCGTGGCTCCTGTTAGAAATCGAGGTCCGCGGCGCGGATCGGAGAAATCGCGCGAATCCTGGCGCAAGTGCTCCGGACACGCTCGCAACCTAGCCGATCGATCCGCCCGGCACAATCGATCCGGATCGCGGTTTTCCACTCCGCATTTTCGCCGCAAACACGCGGCCGGATGTTGCCTTGACCCTGTTGGGGCGATATGCAAGGCGCGAAGACCTATCTGTGCACGCGAGATTGCCAACGCAAGCGCACCCTCGCTCGCCGGAACGACGCTTGAACTCGCGTTGCGCTTTATCAATCCGGCCGAGCCGGACGCGCGGTAGGATTTTTCCTGTCGCAATAGCACGAGGGGCGGAATGACCACGACGTTCGACAAGCGCGAAGAAGGCTTCGAGAAGCAGTTCGCGCACGACGAGGAACTGCGCTTCAAGGCCATGGCTCGCCGCAACAAGATGCTCGGGCTTTGGGCCGCCGGCATCCTCGGCAAGACCGGCGCCGACGCGGAGGCCTACGCCAAGGAGGTCGTGCTCGCCGACTTCGAGGAAAGCGGCGACAACGACGTGCTGCGCAAGGTGGTCAAGGACCTCGCGGACAAGGGGGTCGGCGAGGCCCAGATCCGCGCCCAGATGGGCGCCCTGCTCGCCCAGGCGGTCGACGCCATCAAGAAGAGCGGCTAGGTCTTCCCGCACAGCGGGAGACTGCCATGCCAGACGCCTTTTCCCTCGCCGCCGGCTGCGCGCCGGCGACACCGTGTTCACCGCCTGGTGCGCGGCCGCCTCCCCGCTCGTGGCCGAGACGATTGCGCGCGCCGGCTACGAGGCGGCGATCCTCGATAGCCAGCACGGCCTGTGGGACATGGCCTCGCTCATCGCCGGGATCGGCGCCGTGCACCACGCCGGCGCGACGCCGGGCGTGCGCGTGCCGCTCAACGACTACGCCACGGTCTCGCGCGCGCTCGACTGCGGCGCCGAGGCGATCATCGCGCCGATGATCAACACCCAAGCCGACGCCCGCGCCTTCGTCGCCACCGCCAAGTATCCCCCGCTCGGCGAGCGCAGCTGGGGTCCCTTGCGCGCCATGCCGATGCAGGGCCGCACCGTCTCGACCGACTATCTACGAGAGGCGAACGACGGCACGCTGACGCTGGCGATGATCGAGACGGCGACCGCGCTCGCAAACGTCGCGGCCATCGCGGGAACGCCCGGCATCGATGCCCTGTTCATCGGCCCCTATGATCTCGCCACCGCACTCAGCAACGGCGCGGTGCAGGACATCGACGCGCCCGCGGTCGAAAAAGCGATCGACGCCATCGCCGTGGCCGCGCGCAAGGCCGGCAAGATCCCGGGCATCTATTGCCGCGATCCCGAGCGGGCGCGCGCCATGGCGCAACGCGGCTTCCGCTTCATCGCGGTCGGCAGCGACCTCGGCCTGTTGCGCGACGGCGCGCTGGCGCAGGTGAAGGCGCTGAAGGGCTGAAGCGCGCGGCTACTTCAGCTTCACGTGATAGGTGAAATTGCCGCTGGCGTTGAAGCCTTGCGGGACCTGATTGCCGTACTGGCGATTGACGTTGATGTTGATCGATTCCAGCCGGCATTCTCCGGCGATGGTCCCCCGCAACACGTCGCATTCGCGCGCGGCACTCTCGTAGATGACGCGGCGCGCCTGCTCCTGCGCCTTGACCGCCGGCTCGCTGTCGTCGGTCGGCGCCGCGACGAAGAAGCTCATGGCGACGTTGACGCGGATGTCACCCTTGGCCTCCGCAGCACTGCCGGCGCGCGGCTGAATGACGATGTTCTGCGCCAGTGCCGGCGCGGCAAGAAGAATGGCGGCGAACGCCGCCAGGCTGACGTAACGCAGCATCGGTGCCCCCTTTGTCTGCGGGCAGCACGCTAGGCGGCATCGCTTGCCATTCGGTTGTGGTGCGGTGGCGCTTGCCCGCGCGGCGGTTTACCGGCCGTCAACCATGAGGGCTCAACCGGCGCCGACGCTCGCCGCCAGCGCCGCGAGCGCCGCCGTGAGGTCGCGCTCGACGGCTTCGGCCCTCACCTCGATCACCTGGTACTCGTGCGCCGCGAGCCACGTCCGTTTCTCTTGACGGCGTATCACCGCATCCTCCGGCTCGTCCGCCGGCACGAGGTCGATCACCGTGCGCAGCGGGAACGAGACGAAGTCGGCCATGTGCGGGCCGACCGGCACCTGGCGCTTGAAGCCGCGCCCGGCGAAGCGCCGGTCGGACGTCAGCGCCTGCCACAGGACGCGCTCGGCCCCGGTCGGGTTCCGCCGCAGGAGCCTGGCCAGCCCGCGCGCCGGCGCCCGCTCGCCATCCGGCCCCTGCGCGTTGATGAGCGCGCGCAGCCGATCGGCCTCCTCGCTGTCGAGCACGCCGCCACGCGCCGAGCCCTTGCGCCCTTGCGCGATCGCGTTGAACACTCCGTGTAGCGTGCGCACGTCCTGCTGCGTCATGTCGAGGCGCTGGAAGATGTTGCGCAGGTTGACGCGCATGACGTTGCGCTTCTCCTCCGGGCGGAAGAACTCGGCCTTTTCCAGCTCGGCCTCGAGATTGGCGAAGAAGGCCGCGATCTGCTCCTTCTGCGCCGGCGGCGAGTGTTCCGCCGTCGTGAACGGCAGGCCGGGGCCGGCACGCTTGAACCACTCATAGGCGACGATCACCACCGCCTGACCCAGGTTGAGCGAGGCGAAGGCCGGATTGACAGGCAGTGTCAGGATGCGGTCAGCCTGGCCAACCTCGTCGTTTTCGAGCCCGTAGCGCTCGCGGCCGAACACAAGCGCCACCGTCTCTCCCGCGGCGATGCGCGACACCATCTCCTCCGCGGCCGTCTCGGCCGAGATCACGGGCTTGGCCTGGTCGTGCACCCGCGCGGTCGTCGCGACCACGAAAGTGCAGTCGCCGATCGCCGCGGCGAGACTGTCATGGAGGGTCGCCGCGTCGAGCACGCGGTCGGCGCCGGCGGCCATCACCTTCGCCCGGTCATTCGGCCAGCCCTGCACCGGCTTGACGAGACGCAATTGCGACAGGCCGAAATTGGCCATCGCGCGGGCGACCGCGCCGATATTCTCGCCGAGCTGCGGCTCGACCAGCACCACCACGGGCGCGGGGGTAGTGAGCCAGCGTCTGGTCTTGTCGGTGCCGGCACCCGGCATGCAAAGCTCCTGAGGCGGACAAACGCCCTCACGCAGCCCCTGCCCAAGCCGGCCACGGCCGTCAAGCGGCGGCAGCCACCGGCCGGCCGCCGGGCGCATTTATGCCGCACCGGCACATGTCTTTTGACCCCGCCGACGAGGCTTTAACCGGCCTGGGGCGGGTGCTATAGGGCGCGCACCGAATTCCCATCAATGTCCAGCTTGCGGTCGGCTTAAACGAGCGCGACCAGAGGTGTGAAGCATGCCGAATCTCGAAATCATGTGGACCAAGGTCGATGAAGCCCCGGCGCTCGCGACCTTTTCCCTGCTGCCGATCGTGAAGGCCTTCGTGGGCGCGGCGGGGGTGTCCGTGACGCTCAAGGACATCTCGCTGGCCGGGCGTATCATTGCCACCTTCCCCGAGAAGCTGAAGCCCGAGCAGCGGATCAACGACGAGCTCACCGAGCTCGGCAACCTGACGCTCAAGCCCGAAGCCAACATCATCAAGCTGCCCAACATCTCCGCGTCGATCCCGCAGCTCAAAGCCGCGATCAAGGAGCTGCAGGACAAGGGCTACGCCGTCCCGGACTACCCGGACAATCCGGCGACCGACGCCGAGAAGGAGATCAAGGCGCGCTACGGCAAGGTGTTCGGCAGCGTGGTCAACCCAATTCTCCGCGAGGGCAATTCGGACCGCCGCGCGGCCGCCGCGGTCAAGAACTACGCCCGCAAGAATCCGCACAAGATGGGCGCATGGAGCAAGGACTCCAAATCGCACGTGGCGCACATGTCGAGCGGTGACTATTTCGGCTCCGAAATCGCCACCACGGTCGACAAGGCGACCAACGTTCGCATCGAGCTGGTCGACGCGGGCGGCAAGACCACCGTGCTGAAGGCAAAGACGGCAATCGCGGATGGCGAGATCATCGATGCGGCGGTCATGAGCGCCAAGGCGCTGCGCAAATTCTTCACCGAGCAGATCGACGACGCCAAGAAGCAAGGCGTGCTGTTCTCGCTGCACGCCAAGGCGACGATGATGAAGATCGCCGATCCGATCATCTTCGGCCACGCCGTGTCCGCCTTCTTCTCCGATGTGATCGAGAAGCACACTGCCACGCTGAAGAAGCTCGGCGTCAACCTCAACAACGGCTTCGGCGACCTGCTCGCCAAGATCGAGACGCTGCCCGAAGCCGAGAAGAAGGCGATCAAGGACGACATCGCGGCCGAATACGTCAAGCGCCCTGCGCTCGCGATGGTGAACTCCGACAAGGGCATCACCGGCCTCCATGTCCCCTCGGACTTCATCATCGACGCGACTATGCCGGCCATGATTCGCGAATCCGGCCGCATGTGGGGACCCGACGGCAAGCTGCACGACACTAAGGCCGTGATCCCGGATCGCGCCTATGCCCGGCTTTACCAGGCAGTCATCGAGGATTGTCGGGCCCACGGCGCATTCGATCCAAAGACAATGGGCACGGTGCCGAACGTCGGCCTGATGGCGCAGAAGGCCGAGGAATACGGCTCGCACGACAAGACCTTCGAGGTGCCGGCGGCCGGCACGGTCCGCGTCGTCGCGGACGATGGCAAGGTGTTCCTGGAACGTCCGGTCGAGGCCGGCGACATCTTCCGCATGTGCGAGCTCAAGGACGCAGCCGTGCGCGACTGGGTCAAGCTCGGTGTCCGCCGCGCCCGCCTGACCAACACGCCCGCGGTGTTCTGGCTCGACAAGGACCGCGCGCACGACGCACAGCTCATCGCCAAGGTCGAAAAGTACCTGAAGAGCGAAGACACGTCGGGGCTCGACATCCGCATATTGGCCCCGGTCGAGGCGATGAAATTTTCACTCGAACGGATTCGCAAGGGTCAGGACACGATTTCCGTCACCGGCAACATCCTGCGGGATTATCTGACGGACCTTTTCCCGATCATGGAGCTCGGCACCTCGGCCAAAATGCTCTCGGTCGTCCCGTTGCTGGCCGGCGGCGGCATGTTCGAGACGGGCGCCGGCGGCTCGGCGCCCAAGCACGTCGAGCAATTCCAGAAAGAGGGCTATCTGCGCTGGGATTCGCTCGGCGAATTCCTGGCCCTCGGCGCCTCGCTGGAGCATTTGGGCCATACATACAAGAACGCCATGGCGCTGGTGCTCGCCGAGACGCTCGATACCGCCATCGGCCGGTTCCTGGAGACCAACAAGAGCCCGGCGCGCAAGGTCGGCGAGATTGACAATCGCGGCAGCCATTTCTACCTGGCGCTCTATTGGGCGCAGGCGCTGGCCGCGCAGGCCAAGGACAAGGAACTCGCGGCGCGCTTCAAACCGCTGGCCGAGACGCTCGCCAAGAACGAGGCCAAGATCAATGACGAGTTGATCGGCGCGCAAGGCAAGCCGGTCGACACCGGCGGGTATTATCTGCCCGACGCCGCCAGGACATCGGCCGCGATGCGCCCAAGCGCCACACTGAACACGGCACTGGCCGCGCTCTGAGCTCGCTTTTAGACCCGGACAGCCGATGCTATAGAGCCCGCCGCGGCTTCGGCCCGGCGGGCTTTTTCATGCGCACTGATGCCGAACGTGGAAAGACGAGCTCCTGATGGCCAAGATCAAGGTGAAGAACCCTGTCGTCGAGATGGACGGCGACGAGATGACCCGCATCATCTGGCAGTTCATCAAGGACAGACTGATCCACCCCTATCTCGACATCGACCTCCTTTATTACGACCTGAGCATCCAGAAGCGCGACGAGACCGACGACCAGATCACCGTCGACGCCGCCGAGATGACGAAGAAGATCGGCCTCGCGGTCAAATGCGCCACCATCACGCCGGACGAAGGCCGCGTGAAGGAGTTCAACCTCAAGAAGATGTGGCGCTCGCCGAACGGCACCATCCGCAACATCCTCGGCGGCACCATCTTTCGCGAGCCGATCATCTGCAAGAACGTGCCGCGCCTGGTGCCGGGCTGGACCAGGCCGATCATCATCGGCCGCCACGCCTATGGCGACCAGTACCGCGCCACGGATTTCAAGTTTCCGACCGCCGGTACGATCAGCCTGAAGTTCACCGGCGCGGACGGCAAGGTGATCGAGCACGAGGTGTTCAAGGCGCCGGAGAGCGGCGTCACCATGGCGATGTACAATCTCGACGGTTCGATCCGCGACTTCGCCCGCGCCTCGATGAACTATGCGCTCGGGCGCGGCTATCCGCTCTACCTGTCGACCAAGAACACGATCCTCAAGCAGTACGACGGCCGCTTTCTCGAGCTGTTCCAGGAGGTGTTCGAGACCGAGTTCAAGGACAAGTTCGGGGCAAAGAAGATTACCTACGAGCACCGGTTGATCGACGACATGGTCGCGTCGTCGCTGAAGTGGTCGGGCGGTTATGTCTGGGCCTGCAAGAATTACGACGGCGACGTGCAGTCCGACACGGTGGCACAGGGCTTCGGCTCGCTCGGACTGATGACCTCGGTGCTGATGACGCCGGACGGCAAGACGGTCGAGGCGGAAGCCGCGCACGGCACCGTGACGCGCCACTATCGCCAGCATCAGAGGGGCGAGCAGACCTCGACCAACTCGATCGCTTCGATTTTCGCCTGGACGCGGGGGCTCGCGCACCGCGCCAAGCTCGATGACAACGCGGCGCTGGCGAAATTCTCGGTTGCGCTGGAGAAGGTCTGCGTCGAGACGGTCGAGACGGGGTTCATGACCAAGGACCTGGCGCTGCTCGTCGGCCCGGACCAGAAATGGCTGTCGACAACGGGCTTCCTCGACAAGGTCGACAAGAATTTGAAGAAGGCGATGGCCTAATTCTCTCTTAGCGCGGCGGGAGAGACGCTACTCGATCTCCTCCGTCACGATGTCGCCCTTGGGCGTCACCACCTCGTGGCCGACGCGTTTTTCGACCACGTCCTTGATGCGCGCGGCGACGCGCGGATCGCGCTGCATCAGCGCGTGCAGGTCCTGTGCGTCGAGCACCAACAGGCTCGTGCGCGACAGGGCCGTCACGGTCGCGGAACGCCGCGCGCGCCGCAAGACCGCCACCTCGCCGAAGAACTGCCCGATGCCGAGGCGCAGCCGCTCGTGCCTGACCGCGATCTCGACCTCGCCGGAGGCGATGAAATACATCGAGTGCGCGGGTTCGCCCGCACGGACGATCACCTGCCCTGCCTCGGCGACCTGCGCGCTGAGCAATTCCATCACGTCGGAGATCTCGGCCGCGTCGAGCTCGGCGAACAGCGGCACGCGCGCGATCATCGCCCAGGTGACGATGAAGTCGCGGCGGTGGATCTGCTCGGCAAAGGCCGTGGCGATAATGCCGACCGGCAGCGCGATGGTGATGAGGCCGAGGAAGATCGTGCCGGTGGCGATGAGCTTGCCGAGCGCGGTTACCGGCACAACGTCGCCGTAGCCAATCGTGCCGAGCGTGACGATCGCCCACCACAGCGCATCTGGGATGGTGCCGAGCTTGTCCGGCTGGACGCGCCCTTCCGCAAGGTGCATGAGCGCGGCCGCAACCAGCGCCGAGCCCATGGTGATGACCATGCAGCCGAACAGCGCACGCCGCTCGCGGTAGAGCACGTCGAGCAGTGAGCGCATCGCCGGCGAGTAACGCGCGATCTTTAAGAACCGCAGCACACGCAGCGCCTGCAGCACGCGCAGGTCGGCCGGCAGCAGCGGCGCGAACCAGAACGGCAGCACGGCGACGAGGTCGACGAGGCCGGCGGCGCTCACCATGTATTTCAGCCGCGCCTTCACCGGCGACATATGCTTGTGCGGCCCGTATTCGATCGCCGACCATATGCGCAGCAGGTACTCCGCCGAGAACACGACGAGCGAGACGAGCTCGATGGCGTCGAATTCCACCGCGTAGGCGGCGCGCAGCGGCGCCACCGATTCGAGCGCGACGGCGAGAAGATTGACAAGGATCAAGCCGACCAGCAGGCGGTCGACCAGAACGACGGTATGGTCGCCAACCGGGCCCTGATCGAGCACCTGGTAGGCGCGGCGGCGCCAGTCCCTGATCTTGTTCTGTGCCATGTCGGCCGTGACGGATTCGCTTCAGCGCGATCCTAGCAAACCGGGCTCAGGCCTGCAGCTTCGCCGTCAGGATGGTCACGCCAGCATAGCCGAAGGCGGCGGCGAAAGCGGCCTCGAACCAGCGGCTGAGCTTGAGATAGCCGCGCACGACCGCCGGATTCGAGAACAAGATGGCGTAGCCGTGCAGAACAAGGGCGCTCTGGATGCCGACACAGACGACGATCAGCGCGAGATCGCCAACGGTGGCATTGGCCGGCACGCCGAACGAATACAGCGAGCCAAAAAATAGAATGGCCTTGGGATTGGTCAGATGCAGCGCCAGGCCGCGCGCATAAGCGCGCCGCGCTGTCGCCGCAGTCAGCCCCGCGGGCATCAGGCCTGCGGCGGGCTTGATCGCAGCCCGCGCCGATTTGAAGGCGAGATAGAGGAGATAGAGCGCGCCGCACCACCGGATCACCTCGATCAGCCAGGCATTGGCGAGCATCACGGCGCTGAGGCCCGCGGCCGCGCCAACCGACCAGGTCACCGAACCGGTCGAGACGCCGGAGGCGAAGGCGAGCCCGGTGCGCCGGCCGGCCCGCATCGAGGTGCCGGCAATCGCCATCACCGCGGGGCCGGGGCTCGCTGTCGCGATGAAGGCCGCAAGCATGATCAGCGAAAGGTGGAGGTGTCCAACCATGCTCAACCGCCGAGTGCCGCTTCGACGGCCTTCAAGGCCGCCTCGGCCTTGGAGCCATCCGGGCCGCCGGCCTGCGCCATGTCGGGACGGCCGCCGCCGCCTTTGCCGCCGAGCGCCTCGGCGCCCTTCTTGACAAGATCGACGGCGTTGAAGCGCCCGGTGAGATCGGCCGTGACGCCGACCGAGATGCCGGCCCTTCCTTCCTCGCTCACCGCGACGATGGCAATGACGCCGGAGCCGATCTGCTTCTTGGCCTCGTCGATCAGGCTCGGCAGTTCCTTCGGCGAGATGCCGGAGATGGCGCGGGCGATCAGCTTGACGCCGTTGACCTCGCGCGCGCCGTCGGCCGCGGCGGGACCTGCGCCGCCGCCCATGGCGATCTTCTTCTTCGCCTCGGACAGCTCGCGCTCGAGCTTCCTGCGCTCGTCGAGCAACGCCGCAACACGCGCCGGCATCTCCTCGACAGGCACTTTCATCTCGGCCGCGGTGGCTTTGAGCAACTCGTTGTGGTGGTTGGCCGCCTTGCGCGCGCCGCGCCCGGTGAGAGCCTCGATGCGGCGCACGCCGGCGGCGACGCCGGAATCCGAGAGCACCGAGATCAGGCCGATGTCGCCGGTGCGGCGCACATGCGTGCCGCCGCAGAGCTCGACCGACCAGCCCATCGCATTGCCGGGCGGCTCGCCCATCGACACGACGCGCACCTCGTCGCCGTATTTCTCACCGAACAACGCGCGCGCGCCGGACGCGATGGCGTCATCGACGGCCATCAGCCGCGTCGTCACCGGCGCATTCTGCAAGACGATGTCGTTGGCGATGTCCTCGACGCGGATCAGTTCGTCCGCGGTGATCGGCTTCGGATGCGAAATGTCGAAGCGCAGGCGGTCGGGCGAGACCAGCGAGCCCTTCTGCGCGACGTGATCGCCGAGCACCTGCCGCAGCGCCTCATGTAAGAGATGCGTCGCGGAATGGTTCTGGCGGATCGCCGCGCGGCGCGCATGATCCACTTCGAGGAGCAGCGGGTCGCCGGCCTTGACCGTGCCCTGCTCCACCGTCACGGCGTGCGCCCAGAGGTCGCCGCCCTTCTTCTGCGTGTCGGTGACGGCGAGCTTGACGCCCTCGCGGCGCATCTCGCCGGTGTCGCCGACCTGACCGCCGGACTCGCCGTAGAACGGCGTCTGGTTGACGACGACGAAACCCGTGTCGCCGGCCTTCAGTTCCTTGACCTCGCGGCCGTCCTTGACCAGGGCCGCGACCACGCCCTCGGCGCTCTCGGTCTCGTAGCCTAGGAATTCGGTGGCTCCGAGCTTCTCGCGCAGCGCAAACCACACCGTCTCCTGCGCCGTATCGCCGGAGCCGGCCCAGGAGGCCCGCGCCTTCTCGCGCTGGCGCTCCATTGCGTCGGTGAAGGAGGCAACGTCGACCGAGATGCCGCGCGAGCGCAGCGCATCCTGCGTCAGGTCAAGCGGGAATCCATAGGTGTCGTACAGCGTGAACGCGGTCTCGCCGTCGAACATGTCGCCCTTCTTCAGCGCGCCGCTCTTCTCGTCGAGGATTGCGAGGCCGCGCGCCAGCGTATTGCGGAAGCGGTTCTCCTCGAGCTTCAGCGTCTCGGTGATCAGCGCCTCGGCGCGCACCAGCTCGGGATAGGCCTGGCCCATTTCGCGGGTGAGCACCGGGACCAGCTTCCACATCAGCGGCTCTTTGGCGCCGAGCAGCTCGGCGTGGCGCATGGCGCGGCGCATGATGCGGCGGAGCACATAACCGCGGCCCTCGTTCGACGGCAGGACGCCGTCGGCGATGAGGAACGAGGAGGCACGCAGGTGGTCGGCGATGACGCGGTGCGAGGCCTTGTGCGGCCCGTCCGGCGACACCTTGGTGAGGTCGGCGATCGCCGCGATCAGCGTGCGGAACAGGTCGATGGCGTAGTTGTCGTGCGTGCCCTGGAGCACGGCGGCGATGCGCTCGAGCCCCATGCCGGTGTCGATCGACGGCCGCGGCAGGTCGAGCCGCTCACCGGGGCTGACCTGCTCGTACTGCATGAAGACGAGGTTCCAGATCTCGATGAACCGGTCGCCGTCGGCGTCGGGCGAGCCCGGCGGGCCGCCCGGAATGTGCGCGCCGTGGTCGAAGAAGATCTCCGAGCACGGGCCGCACGGGCCGGTGTCGCCCATGGCCCAGAAATTGTCTGAGCCGGCGATGCGCAGGATCTTCTTGTCGGGCAGGCCCGCGACCTTCTTCCACAGGCCGAAGGCCTCGTCGTCATCGATGTAGACGGTGACGAGCAGCTTCTCCTGCGGCAGCCCGAATTCCTTGGTGATCAGGTTCCAGGCCAGCTCGATCGCGCGCTCCTTGAAGTAATCGCCGAACGAGAAGTTGCCGAGCATCTCGAAGAAGGTGTGGTGGCGCGCGGTGTAGCCGACATTATCGAGATCGTTGTGCTTGCCGCCGGCGCGCACGCATTTCTGCGAGGTAGCGGCGCGCACGTAGGGGCGCTTTTCGAGGCCGGTGAAGACGTTCTTGAACTGCACCATGCCGGCATTGGTGAACATCAGCGTCGGGTCGTTGCGCGGCACCAGCGCCGACGAGGCCACCACCGCGTGCTGATTGGCGGCGAAGTAGTCGAGGAAGTGCTTGCGGATATCGTTGACGCCACTCATCGGATGATCGCTCTGGCCCCGGCCTTCAGGGCCTAAATCCCCGGCAGGCTTGATGTTTTCTCGGGCCTATTTAGCGGCGGGGGTGCGGAGAGTCTAGGAAGGGGACTGGTTTGGGGGGCGCGGCGCGCGCCGCAGCCGCGCTTCCCCTCTCCCCTTGGGGGAGAGGGTGCCCGAGCGGAGGCGAAGCCGAGTGAGGGCGGGAGAAGGGTAAGTCCTCGCCGAGGCAGTACCCCTCTCCCGGCTCGCTTCGCTAGCCACCCTCGCCCCCAAGGGGAGAGGGGAAAGAACACGCGGGGAGAGGTGAAGCAGACACGCCTTCGCCCCCGTCCTCGGTGGCGGCCGCTTTACGCAGCCGGGTGCCGACGGGGGCGATACGCGAGACTTGTTCGCGTGAAAAGTGACGGGCGCGGGGGGTGGCCGCGCCCGGCCGGACGGAGAGGTAGGTACGCCCTCCCCGCCCGCGGCGGCGTTTTACGCCTCCGCCGCGTCGTCTTCGTCGTCGTCCTTCTCGGACTCGCCGGTCACGATCGCCTCGGCGATCGGTCCGGAATTCTGGCGCACCGCCGCCTCGATCCTGGCGGCCATGTCGGGATTCTCCTTGAGGAACGCCTTGGCATTCTCGCGGCCCTGGCCGATGCGCTGGCTGTCATAGGAGAACCAGGCGCCCGATTTCTCGACCACGCCGGCCTTCACGCCGAGATCGATCAACTCGCCGAGCTTGGAGACGCCCTCGCCGTACATGATGTCGAACTCGACCTGCTTGAACGGCGGCGCCAGCTTGTTCTTGACCACCTTGACGCGGGTCTGGTTGCCGATGACCTCGTCGCGGTCCTTGATCGCGCCGATGCGGCGGATGTCGAGGCGCACCGAGGCGTAGAATTTCAGCGCGTTGCCGCCCGAGGTCGTCTCCGGCGAGCCGTACATCACGCCGATCTTCATGCGGATCTGGTTGATGAAGATGACCATCGTCCGCGACTTGGAGATCGAGGCCGTGAGCTTGCGCAGCGCCTGGCTCATCAACCTTGCTTGCGAGCCCGGCTGAACGTCGCCCATCTCGCCTTCGAGCTCGGAGCGCGGCACCAGCGCGGCAACCGAGTCGACCACGAGCACGTCGATCGCGCCGGAGCGCACGAGCGTGTCGGCGATCTCGAGCGCCTGCTCGCCGGCGTCCGGCTGCGAGATCAGGAGGTCGTCGGTGGAAACGCCGAGCTTGCGGGCATAGACCACGTCGAGCGCGTGCTCGGCGTCGACGAAGGCGCAGATGCCGCCCTTCTTCTGGGCCTCGGCCACCGTGTGCAGCGCCAAAGTCGTCTTGCCCGAGGACTCCGGCCCGTAGATTTCAACGATGCGGCCGCGCGGCAGGCCACCGATGCCGAGCGCGATATCCAGCCCGAGCGAGCCGCTCGAAATCGACTCGACGTCCATGGTCTTGTCGTTCTTGCCGAGCTTCATGATCGAGCCCTTGCCGAACTGCCGCTCAATCTGGCTGAGCGCGGCTGACAGGGCTTTCGACTTGTCCATGGACGATCCTTCGACGATACGCAGGGCAGGCTGACTCATGTCGCGCTCCTTATGGCCGGGATTCGACCTAGCGACAACGCGAGCCAGAAAGGGTGCCCGCCGCCGCCGGAATCGGCTGATGGAACACACTGTACCCTATTTGTTCTCAGTTCGCAATATGTTCTTTTCGGGTCGGCGGGTACTGGACTGTGGCCATTACCGGGTCGGCGACACACGGCATGGCGGTGGCACCAAGGCCATAATTTCCTTTGAACTTCCCCCGCCCGGCTCATTGTCGGGCATCACCGGCAGCGGCTTTCAGCCCGCAGGCGCCGGTGGCTGAGAGACCGGTAGCGCTCCCGCCTGTAGATGGGGAGAGCTCCTATGCTCAGTTGGCCTTCATTGTCCGAGGTTTATGCCGTGAACGTGCGGGAGGCCCATGCCCTCGCCGCCAGGCTCACCGACAGTCGCGCCTCGATCGACGACACCGTCGCCCGCACACGGGAAACGATCGCCGCATCCCGCCTGCTGATCAGTCAGGTCGAAAAACAGTTCGAGTGACCTTTCGTGCGGTCCCGACCCGGCCGCGTCCGCACCGGAATGTGCATAGGTGCGCTCCGGTACCGACGCGACCTCCGCGTCGCCCTATAATCGTACCCAAGAGCGGCGCCGGCGGCCGCCGGGCCACAAGGGGGGTACCATGGACACGCGCGATCCGGCGCCGCACGCCATCACCTGCCATCGCTGCGGCAAGCCGATGGACTTCCACACCCAGGAAGCGGTCGGAGACAAGCGTGTGCGGATCTTCCACTGCGCCGGCTGCGACACGCTGGAAGCGGTCGAGGACGGAAGAGCGGCCTAGCGCCGCTCCCGGCCGAGGGCAGTAACGGTGATCAAAAATTGATTTTTGCGATGCCCTCTCCGGCGCGTAATGTGGCGTCCGGCAATTGCGTGCGTTGCGGAGCGAGGGAATGGTCGATTCACTGAGGCGCTCGATCGAAGGTCTGGAGGCGCCCACCTGCCCCGGCTGTCACATCGACATGAAATGGTATCGCTCCTTCCTGGCGTCGCAGGCGCCCCTGATCATCACGCACTACTTCGCTTGCTCCAACTGCAACCGTATCTCCGAGACGCAAACGGTGGTTCAGGGCGGCACGAGCCCTCCCCCCGAAAAGCTGTCCGCGCCGCCCAATCGCTTCATGTGCGCCGCCTGATCCGGCATCCGGGCTGCGGTCCGGAGAAATTACCCTGTTCGTGCGCTCGCCGGCGAACAGACGACGCGTCCGGACGTTGATACCAGTCCAGTCGAAACGCTGGGTCACGACATGCATTCGCATCCGCGTCTTGCCGCAAGAGACTGCGATCCCGCGCTCGGCGCCCTGATCGGCAGCGCCTCCTGCTCAGCGAGGCAATCGAGGAGCAGAACTCCGATCTGCGGCTGGCGGCGCGATGCAGGCCCCGTCGAGGAATGACCTGGCAGCCGCGCGTCGGCTACGCACACATCCGGAATTGACCCGGGCGGCTCTGCGCCCCGATCTCCGGGGCATGAGCCGTACCAGAAGGCCGGCACCGCCGAAGCCCTGCCCCGTGTGCCGGATCGCGATGCAGGAGACACGCCGCGAGGCAGCGATCGTGCACCGATGCGAGCGCTGCAGCCTGACGATCACGGTCAAGCAGCCCGCGCTCAGGCGTGGACCAGCCGCCCGGCCATCTTCTTTGCAAGCTGAGAAAGAAAAGCCAGCCGGGGTTCAAAGCGAGGGGGAAGTCGCTTGGGGGGACGAACCGCGCCGGCTGGCCTTGCCGCATTAAGTCGGGAATACCGCGCCGCGTTCCATCCGCACCCATGAGAATTCCGCGGCCCCGATTCCGGCGGATAACCATGCCGCCGTGGCGGTAAAACCGCGCTGCCCTTCCCGCGGTTGAAAAATCAGGACCACAACCTTGACGTCTAGATGGTATTAAGGTAGCAATCGTTCAGGATGCGATCAGGGGTTGAGGAACGGGCGTAAATGGCTTCCCGCACGGCCAGCACGGCGGAAACGGACGGCGCCACCGCGCCGCCGCCGCATGCGGCACCGCCGACCTCTTCGCAACGCCTGCAGGCCAGCCTCGTGCTCGTCGTGCTGTTGTCGCTCGCGGCGGCCTTCTGGGTGGCCGTCATCCACTTTGTCGCCGCCGCCTGAGAGACGCCCTTTCGCCGCCGACACATTCGGTGCTACATATGTCGGGCAGCGGACGCACCATGGGGAAACGACCATGGACCGGTTCATCCACGACGAGAATCTGCGGCATTACCAGCGGCTGCTCGAGCGCACCAGCGATGTCGCCGAGCGCGAGCGCATCCTGAATCTCATGGCCGAAGAGGAAGCCGCGGCGGCTCAGAAGCCGCCCACGTCGAGTGACCGGCGCGCCGGCTGACGCGGTCCCATTCGGGTCCTGCCGATTTCTGAGGTATGGCCGCACCAAATCCTCCCGCTCTGCCGGTAATTGGACAGACACGGCGCTCCGAGACTGTGTCCAATGGCGGGCTATGGCGACGGACAAGCCCGACAGACAAGTGGCGTCCGCCGGGTGCACGCGCTGCGGGCACCGGCCGCTGCATCACATCACATCGATGCCGCGCCGGTTTGATCAGGTGTCCGCATTCGCCATCTTGCACTGCTACGCCTGCGGCCACGTGCACTGGCAGCGCCAGCCGGAGCCGCCACCCGTCCTCGGCCCCGCCTGAAGCGATGAGTGACGCGCGAAACACCTGCGGTTCCATCGCCTTGCGGCAAAAGGTTGCGTCGGGAACGATGCCGCCGCCGGCGCGTTGCGGCTTATGTCAAATGACACACCCGGTGCGTAGGCCGAACGCACGTCACGCGGAGGGGGAAGCCCGTGACACCTGCCGATCAATACCGCGCGCTGGCGGCCCGCTTCCGGGCGCATGCGCGGGGCACCGACAATCCGCGTCTCGGCGCCGAATGGGAGCACCTCGCCCGCTGCTACATCCGCCTCGCGGAGCAGGCAGACCGCAATCTCGGCCTCGATCTTGTCTACGAGACGCCCATCCGCCGCGACGGCGAGGACGTCGCGGAAACGCCGGACGAACCCTAATTCTGCGCGCGGATGTGCGATGGCCGATAGAGGCCGAAGCACGACGGCCATGCCCGACCGGGACTATCGGACTACCGCGCGTTGCGGGCGATCCTTCGCGACTATCTGCCGCAATAAAGTGGCGGAATAGTTCCGCGGGATCGACTATGAAGTCCTGCCGCGCGGCGCACGCGCAAGGCCAACGGCAAACAACAAGCAACGATAAGCGCGACCTATCTGGGGGATTTCCATGCAGACGCAATTCGGCATTGCCGCCTATCTTCGCAACCTCGCCGTCCGCTGTAATCGCATTGCCCGTGCCTGTCCCGATTCCAAGACCCACGACGCGCTCGCCGACTTGACGGCCGAACTGGCCGATAAGGCCGAGGTGCTGGAGCATACCTTCCGCGTCCCGAAGAACGAGCCGTAAGTCCGCCGACGGACAAATATACCACCGCCGCCGCGTGTATTTTTCTTCGCCGCCGCGGGCTGGGGGTCTAGACTCAAATCCAGGAATGGAGACAGGGCCCGAGCGCTCTCATGGACCGCACCGTGGCGCACTACAACGTCGAACACTACCGGCGGCTGCTCGCCCAGGAGTTGGACGAGACGCGGCGGCAGATGCTGCTGCGGCTGCTCGCCGAGGAAGAAGCAAAGCTGGCCGCGAAGGCGCCGGAAGACGGCGGGGCCTAGGCCGCGTCGCGCGGGCGGCCCTCCCAGCGGCGCCAGTGCGTCGGATGCACCTCCAGCCGTTCCTTGGTCTCCGCTTTCATCCAGCCGCCGAGGATGCGGCGGCACGGGAAGACAAGCGCGTGCGCACCGTCACGGTCGATGACGGCAATCTCGATGTCGGCGTCGAACGGCGCGGTCGCAATCTGTTGCCACATTGCAAGAGGGTGCCGCAGGCGGCGCCCCGAGCTTTGACCTAGGTCAGAGCAAACCGCGATTTTTTCCCGCACGGCCTGCGGCCCCCCGCGCCGGCCGCATTGATCTGGATCATTCCGCCACCGCCGGCCTGCCCGCTATTTCTGAGGCATGCGCGAGAATACCACCGTTCCGATCCGCCCCTGCCCGCTCTGCGGCATCGCCATGCAGAGTGGCAAGTCGAACGAGCGCCTCCCCCACTTCGATCGCTTCGAGTGCCTGAGCTGCGGCACTGTGATCGAGCTGCCGCGGCCCGGTGCCGAGCGCGGCGGCCGCGATTGAGCCGCCCGCCGCCTCAAAAAGATTATTGTTCCCGCCAAAAGCCGTCCGAAAACGGCCGCTTATACAAGGGCATAACGAGCGGCAATTTTTTCGGAACCAATGCCCTCCGCACGCGTTGCGCTTGTGCCGGAACCTGGAGTCCGGTCGCATCGCAGGGGGATCTCATCCGATGCAGGACAATGCCAAATCCGCCGTGACCAAGCGTTCGGTCGTGATCGGCGGTCACAAGACCAGCGTGAGTCTCGAAGAACCTTTCTGGGCCGAAGTCAGGGCCATCGCCACCTCCGAGCAGATCACGGTGTCGAGCCTGTTGCGGCGCATCGACCGCGAGCGGTCGAATGCCAACCTCTCCTCGGCCATCCGCGTCTACGTGCTTGAGCACGTGCGCGACCGCGCCAATGGCATACGTCCGAAGCTGGACATCCAGCCGGCGTATACGAATGGCGCCCACGCCGTCTGATCCGCGGCGACGACTGTCATAGCGCGTGCCGGTCACGACCGGCGCGCGCTTGACGTCGAATGTCGCGCTCCCGACAATTGGTCCAGCAATCGGCCTCGGGAGCCCGGCACACGATGACGCGCGAACCGAACGCCGTGGATTTCTGGCGCGGCTTCGCGCTGATCACCATCTTCATCGACCACATCCCCGGCCTGTTCTACGCCAGCTTCACGCTGGCGAATGTCTCCATTTCCGACGCCGCCGACCTGTTCGTCTTCCTTGCCGGCTGGTCGCTGCGGCTGATGGCGGAAGGCCGCGGCGAGCCCCGCCCGATCCGCGACGTGATGCTGCGGCTATTCGGACGCGCGCTCGAACTCTACGCCGCACAGATCATGATCACGATGCTGGCGATCGCGATCCTGGCGCTGAGCGCGACGGAGCTCGACAATCCGCTGCTCCTGCAATGGCACAATGCCGCGGCCGTCTTCACCGACCCGGTGCCGGCGCATATCGGGCTCGCCGTGCTGACCCATCAGCTCGGCTATTTCGACATCCTGCCGCTATATGTCGTGCTCATGCTCATGGCGCCATTCTTCGCGCTGATCGACCGCGTCGCGCCAAGAATGCTGCTGCCGCTGTCGCTGGCGCTCTATGTCTGCGTGCTGGCCTTCCGCCTGACGCTGCCGACCTGGCCGGTCGCCGGCACCTGGTTCTTCAATCCGCTCGCCTGGCAGGCGATCTTCGTGCTCGGCTTCACGCTCGCCGAGCCGCGCCGCGGCGCCGGCGGCTTCGTGCGCCGTTATATCGGCTGGCTCCGCCTCATCGGCGTGCCGATCGTCATCGCCGGCGCGGTGATTCACATCTTCGACCTGTGGCCCGATCCGACCCGCGTGCCGCACCCGATCCTGTTCTTCATCGCCGACAAGACCTTCATGACGCCGATGCGGCTCGTGCAGTTCCTGGCGCTGATCGCGGTGTTTTCCTTCGCATGGCCCTATATCCGGCGCGCCGGCGAGATGGCCTATGTCGGCGGCCCGGTGAGCAGGGCGATCCGCCTCCTCGCCATGCTCGGGCGCAATTCGCTCTACGTCTTCTGCATCGGGTCGCTGCTGTCCCTGTCCGCGCAGGTGGTGCGGCTCTATTATCGCGGCTCGGCGGCAAGCGACACCGCCGTTGTGCTGCTCGGCATCCTCATCATGGCATTCACCGCATGGCTCGCAGAACTGCGACAGCGCGGGCGGCCTGCGCCCTCCTCGGCGCGGCGCTTGCCGGCGCACTGACCGGACAGGCTTTCGCGCAGCAGCCGGCGCCGCCCGCGGCCGCCGATAGCGGCATCGTGTCGAGGGCGTGCCAGGCCGGCGCGTCGCAAACCGGTGAAGCGCCGCTGCCGAACGTCGCCGCCGCGCTCGCCGCCAAGCGCACCTTGCGCATCCTGGTGATGGGGGCGGCGCCCGGCCGTACCGGCCGTACCGGCCGCAGTTACACGGCGCAGATCGAGGCCATGCTGCACAGCGCGCTCAAGGTCACGTCGATCGAGATCATCAACCGCGGCGTCTCCGGCGAGCTCGCCGCCAATGCCGCCATCCGCATGAAGACCGAGGTCGCGCTGGAGCAGCCAAATCTCGTGCTCTGGCAGGTCGGCACCAACGACGCACTCGCCTACGTGCCGGCGGCCGAGTTCGCGGCGACGGTCAAGGACCAGATCGCCTGGCTCAAGACGCACAAGGTCGACGTCGTGCTGGTCGGCCTGCAATTCGCGCCGCAGATGCTGCGCGACGCGCACTATGTCGATATCCGCGACACGCTGCGCCGCCTCGCCGCGGAGGAGAACGTCATCGTCGTGCGCTTCTTCGAGGCGATGCAGATATTGAACCCGCCGGGCGACGACACCGCGATGCCCGCGGCCGACGAATTCGAGCGCAGCGAGGAAGGCTACAACTGCCTGTCGCAATACGTCGCCCGCGCCATCACCCTCGGCGTCTTCGCCAAGGGCCTGCGCGCGCCGGCTCAGACGCCCGGTCAGACGCCCGGTCAGACGCCCAAGTAACGCTGCAGCACCTGCGGGTCGGCCTTGATCTCGGCGGTCGGCCCCTCGTGCACGATGTGGCCGTTGTTGATGATGTAGGCGCGGTTCGCGAGCGCCAGCGTCGCGGCGATGTTCTGCTCGACCAGCACGATGGTCTGCCCGGCATCGACGAGCTTGCGGCAGGCGAGCATCAGGTCGCGCACGATCACCGGCGCCAGACCCTCGAACGGCTCGTCGAGCAGGATGATCTTGGGGTCGCGCACCAAAGCGCGCGCGATCGCCAGCATCTGCTGCTCGCCGCCGGAGAGGTCGGTGCCGCGGCTGCCGCGCCGCTCCTTCAGACGCGGGAACATCGTGTAGATGCGCTCGAGCGGCCAGCGGCCGTCGGCGGTCAACCCGGCGAGGATGATGTTCTCCTCGACATTGAGGCTGCCGAAGATGCGCCGGTCTTCCGGCACAAGCTGCATGCCGGCCTGCGCGATGGCGTGCGCCGGGCGGCCGGCGAGGTCCTTGCCATCGAGCACGATGGCGCCCGAGCGCGGCGTCAGCACGCCCATCAGGCTCTTGAGCGTCGTCGACTTCCCCGCGCCGTTGCGGCCGAGCAGCGCCACCACCTCGTGCTGCTCGACCTTCAGGCTGAGGTCGAACAGGATGTGCGAGTCGCCGTAGAAGCTGTTGAGGCCGTTGACTTCGAGCAGGCTCATGGCGCGTGCACTCCGCCGAGATAGGCTTCCTGGACCGCCGCGTTGGCCTTGATCTCTTCCGGCGTCCCCTCCACCAGCACCGAGCCTTCGCGCAGCACCGTGATCGTTTCAGCGAGTTCGAAGATCGCGTCCATGTCGTGATCGATGACGATCATGGTGCGGCCGCGCGCGATCGACTTCAGAAGTTTGACCGTTTCCAGACGCTCGCGCGGGCTCATGCCCGCCAGCGGCTCGTCGAGCAGCAGGAGCGACGGCGCGGTGGCCAGCGCCAGCCCGATCTCGAGGCGCCGCTTCTCGCCATAAGCGAGGTCGGACACCGGCGCGTCGGCCCGCGCGGTCAGGTGCACGAGCGCGAGCGTCTCCTCGACGCGGCGCTCCAGCCCCTCGATCTTGCCGATCTCGCGGAACAGGTCGAGGCGGAACGAGCCACGCTTCTGCGCCAGCGCGGCGATGGTGACGTTCTGCCGGACGGTCAGCCGGGTGAATAGCTGGTTGACCTGATAGCTCTTGGTCAGCCCGAGCTGGCAGACGGCCGTGACGCCGTGGCCGGTGATGTCCTGGCCGTTGAAGACGATGCGCCCGGCGGTCGGCTCGACCTCACAGGTCAGCATCTTGAAGAAGGTCGACTTGCCGGCGCCATTCGGCCCGATGATGCCGCGCAACTCGCCGCGCTTGACAGTGAAGTCGATATTGTCGTTGGCGACGATGCCGCCGTAGCGCTTGCTCAGGCCCGTTGCCTCGAGGATCGCGTCGGAGCGCGCGGCGGCCGAATTGAGTTCGGCAGGCGCGGCGGCGGCGGCGGTCTCCTCGGCCGCGGCGGCGGCGCCCCAATCGGGCTCGCTCGGCTTGGCCGGTTCGCCACGGCGCATCAGCCGCGCGAGATCGGCGAAGCCGCCGACGATGCCGCGGCGCAGGAACACGACGAGCAGCACGAACACGATGCCGAGCACCAGCTTCCAGGTGGCGCCGAGATGCAGCGTCGTCTGGAAGAAGTCGCTGAGATAGAGCCACACGGCCGCGCCGATCAGCGGCCCGAACAGGGTGCCGGCGCCGCCGATGGCGGTCTGCATTACGAGCTGGCCGGAGGTGTCGAAGGTGAAGGCGTCGGGCGGCATGAAGCCCTGCATCAGCCCGAGCAGCCCGCCGGCAAAACCGGCATAGGCGGCGGCGATGACGAAGGCGGTCAACTTGTAGGCGTGGATGTTGTGGCCGACGGCGGCGGCGCGCAGCGGGTTGTCACGGATCGCGCGCAGCACGGCGCCGACCGGTGAGCGCACGATGCGCAGCGCCAGCACCATGCCGATGAAGTACCAGAACGCCAGGAAGATATAGAGCGAGTGGTCGGTGTCGAACTTGAAGTTCGCGAAGCCGAGATAAAGGCTCGGCGCCGGCACGCCGGGCAGCCCGTTCTCGCCGCCGGTATAGGCCGACAGCGGATTGAACTCGACGAAATAGAACACCTCGGCGATCGCCACCGTGATCATGGCGAAATAGATGCCGGTGCGGCGCAGCGCGATGAGGCCGACGAGATAGCCGACCGCGGCCGACACGATGGTGCCGGCGACCAGCGCACCCATCACCGACGGGAAGTTGGCGATGGTCAGGAGATAGGCGGCGACCATGCCGCCGGTACCGAAGAAGGCCGACTGGCCGAACGACAACAGCCCGGTGAAGCCGAACAGGATATCGAAGCCGATGCCGAACACGCCCCAGACCAGGATGCGGTTGATGGTGGTCGGCGTGAACCCGAAATAGGGCAGCACGAACGGCGCGGCGATCAGCCCCGCGGCGGTCAGAATCTCGACGAGAAGAGGACGTTGCCTGAGCATCGGTCGCTCGCGTTATTCGCGGCCGGCCGTGCCGAGCAGTCCATACGGACGCAGCACGAGCACCAGCGTCATGGCGACGAACAGCATGACGTAGGCGTAGCCTGGGTTGAACATGGAGGTGATGCTGATGATCTCGCCGGCGATGAGGCCGCCGAGCACCGCGCCCGGGAACGAGCCGACGCCGCCGATGACGACCACGACGAAGGTCTGCACCAGGATGGCCTCGCCGACGTCGGGCGCGATCGAGACGACCGGCGCGTTGACGATGCCGGCAAAGCCCGCCGCCATCGCGCCGATGCCGAACACCAGCATGAACACCTTGTAGACGTCGATGCCGAGCGCATCGACCATGACCGAGTCCTCGATGCCGGCGCGCACGATCATGCCGATCCGGGTGCGGTAGAGGACGATATAGAGCGCGATCAGCGCGACGGCGATGATGCCGAGCAGCGCCAGGCGGTAGGTCGGATAGAACATGAAGCCGAGATTGACGATGCCGCCGAGCCCGCCCGGCGGCGGCACGGCTTTCGACAGGCTGCCGAAGAAGAAGCGCACGGCCTCGACGAAAACGATGCCGATGCCGAAGGTGACCAGAAGCTGGTCCTCGTGCGGCCGCCCGTAGAAATGGCGGATGACGACGAGTTCCATCACGATGCCGACGATCATCACGAACAGCGAGCCGGCGACGACGGCGATGACGAACGATCCCGTATAGCTGAAGGCGACCCAGCCGGCGTAGCCGCCGAGCATGAACATCGCGCCGTGCGCCAGATTAAGCACGCCGAGTGTGCCGTAGATGATCGTCAGGCCCGAAGAGATCAGCGCGAGCAGCGCGCCCAGCACCAGCCCGTTGAAGCACTGCGAGATGAAGTTAGACCAGTTGATCACGCGCGACCCAGTGTTGTCGGTATCCAGTAGGGCGTTCCCCGCACACGGCGCGGCGCGAAGCGCTGCACCGCAGATGCGGGGGCCCGGTCTCTTGTAAGGCAACCGGGGGCCCGGGTCAGCAGCGCATCACTGCCGTGCTGCGCTGCGCCCGGGACACGCGGTGGGTGTGTCAGCGGCTCAGGTGTAGTCGCCGAGCTTGCAGCCGAACGCATCCGGCTTCTGCATCAGCGGCGCGCCCGGGACGACCTCGAGCACCTCCCAGTAGTCCTCCTTGTTCTTCATCGCCTTCGGCGCCTTGCCCTTGACGATGATGACCGGACGGACGAGCTGGTGGTCTTCCTTGCGGAAGTGCACGTCGCCGACGGTGGACGGGAAGGTCTCGCCCTTCTCGTAGGCCTTGATGACGTCCGGCGGATAGAACGAGCCCGCCTCCGACACCATGCGCGCCCAGATCGCGAACGACATGTA
>Ga0134125_10002125_pt1 | contig 23745 bp, 21 predicted proteins | sample KB31751_FD_96464 | JGI IMG/M metagenome (GOLD analysis project Ga0134125, IMG submission 96464) | Terrestrial soil microbial communities with excess Nitrogen fertilizer from Kellogg Biological Station, Michigan, USA - KB3-175-1 | ecosystem: Environmental > Terrestrial > Soil > Unclassified ...
AGCAGATCGATCAGGCCGCGCTCGACCGGCTCAAGCATCACCGCTGGCCGGGCAACGTGCGCGAGCTGGAAAACCTCGCGCGGCGTCTGGCCGCGCTCTATCCGCAGGAGACGATTACCGCGGCGGTGATCGAGGCCGAGCTGGCGCAGCCGGCGATGGCGCTCAGCGTCGCCGACGAGGCGCGCGCCGAGGAATCCTTGAGCGCGGCAGTCGAGCGGCATCTTGCCGCCTACTTTGCCGGCTTCGAGGACGGCCTGCCGCCGGCGGGGCTCTATCACCGCATCCTGCGCGAAATCGAGCATCCGCTGCTGACGGCGGCGCTGGCGGCGACGCGCGGCAACCAGATCCGCGCTGCCGACCTGCTCGGCGTCAACCGCAACACACTGCGCAAGAAGATCAAGGACCTCGAGATTCAGGTCTTCCGCGGCGGCTGAGGCTGGCGCTGCGCGTGAGGCTTGCGCGGCCCGGACGCCAGATCGCGCCCGGGCCGCGGCACTCAGCCGGCCACGCGAATGGTCGGATCCCAGGCATAGTAGCCTTTGAGCACCGGCTGGCCGCTGGTCGCATCACGCGTGTAGAGCGCGAACTGCACCATGTAGCCTTCGGTCCCCTTGTTGATGACGCTCGCCTGATAGAACCAGAACGTCTCGTCGACGATCTTCGCCGGCAGGACGCTCGTCGTCGAGTTCGGGACGACGGTCGACTTGGTGAAGTTCTGATAGTTGAAGACGCTCAGTACCTGCGTGCCGCTGAACATCGGCAAGCCGTAGAGGAGAACGGCGTCCTCGAAGTTGTCGGAGCCCGACGTCGCGAAAGCGCGCACGGTGTCGCCGACCAGGGCGTTGAAGTCGAGATCGCCGGTTCCCTGGCCGGAATTGATGGTCGTTCCGGTCGCGACCATATAGCCCATGTTGTGCGCGATGCCGGTGGGGGCCGACGAGTTCTGGCTGGGATTGGGATAACCCCTCAAGACGGCGTCGGTGTCGATCGTGATCAGGATATTGATGGTCTTGCTCATGACGCTTGTTCCTCGGGTTCTTGTGGATTTGATAAGTCGGAAACGGTGAGCTGCAGATCCCACCGGTAGAATCCCGCGAAGCGAGGCGCTCCGGTCTCGTCGCGGCGGTAGAGCGAGAGCACCAGGCTGCAGTCCTGGATTCCGTGATCGGCGACGATGCCCTGCCAGAACCAGAAGTCCTGCGCCGACGTGCCGATCGATGTCGGGTCCGCGTCCGGTTCGGGTACCACGGCGTCGCGCTGGACGCAGACCGGCGCGAAGCCCGCGATGCTGTGGTACGTGCCGGTGCGGCGGATGTCATTGATGAGGACCGCGTCCTCGAAATTGTTCGAGCCCGTGATCGCGTAGAAGCGCAGCGTGTCGCCGATGCCGGCGGCGACAGCCGCCGTGCCGGCTGTGGCTGCCCGCACGCTCGAGGTCAGGATCAGTGCGGCGCTCTCGGGTGCGACCTTGATCGGCACAAGACGCGCCGCCGCGGCATCGTGGTCGCGCGAAATCGTTTTCGTATCGACGACGGCACGCAGGTAGATCGTTCGCGGGGCAGGCACTTCGTCGCTCACTGACACCGCTCCTGGCCTTGCCGCCCCGTGACGCCGGCCCTCCGATGCGCGCAGAGGGGCGCGCACCGGCGCGAGCCGGATCGCGCGGACGTCCGCAGGTCAGCGGTTGATCGGTCGTCGAAACACAACCTAGAGAGTATTAAAGGGGAATGTCAATCAGAAGTTGTATTCGACGCGACGGACTATCCGCCCCTTGCAGTGCACTTTTGGATGGCGAGGGATTTCAGCGGCGGCTTGGTATAAGGCCGCGATGAGCAGCATGATCGAACTTGGCCTCGACACGTTCGGCGACGTCACCGACGGGCAAGACGGCAAGCCACTTCCCGCCGCGCAGGTCATCCGCGATCTGGTGGAGGAGGGCGTGCTTGCCGACGAGACGGGCGTGCATTTCCTCGGCGTCGGCGAGCATCACCGCGCCGACTTCGCCGTCTCTTCGCCGGAAATGGTGCTCGGGGCAATCGCGGCGCGAACGAAGCGCCTCCGGCTTGGCTCGGCCGTGACCGTGCTGTCGTCGGACGATCCAATCCGCGTCTTCCAGCGTTTCTCGACGCTCGACGCGATCTCGAACGGACGCGCCGAAGTCATTCTCGGCCGCGGCTCCTTCATCGAATCCTTCCCGCTGTTCGGCTTCGACCTCAACCGCTATGACGAATTGTTCGACGACAAGCTCGATCTCTTCGCCGCGGTGCTGAAAGAGCAGCCGGTCAGCTGGGAAGGCCGCACGCGCCCGCCCCTGAAGAACCAGAATGTCTACCCGAAAACCGGAAGCGGCCGTCTCGTCACCTGGATCGGCGTCGGCGGCACGCCGCAGTCGGCGGTACGCGCGGCGCATTACGGCATGCCGATGATGCTGGCGATCATCGGCGGCGACCCGAAGCGCTTCGCGCCGTTCGCCGATCTCTACCGTCGCGCGTTGCAGGAGATGGGCAAGCCGGAGCTGCCGATCGGCGTGCATTCGCACGGCTTCGTCGGCGAGACCGACGCGCAGGCACGCGAGGACCTGTTCGCCGACTACAAGCGCATGCGCGACAGGATCGGCGCCGAGCGCGGCTGGCCGCCCTTAACGCCGGCCGACTTCGAGCGCGAGATCGCGCACGGCTCGCTCTATGTCGGTTCGCCCGAAACGGTCGCGCGCAAGATTGCGGCGACGGTCACGGCGCTCGGCGTGACGCGCTTCGACCTGAAGTACAGCGCGGGGCCGCTGTCGCACGCCAAGATGATGCGCTCGATCGAACTCTACGGCCGCAAGGTCATCCCGCTGGTCCGGGACTTGGTGGCCTGACACCGGCGGCCGGATCGGGCCTTCCTCGCCCAACCGGCTTGCATAAGGCCGCGGAATCGTCGCAATTCGGCAACATTGTTGTATAAAAGCATCACTGCCGGTGGCCCAAACATACCGGCCATCGCGCTGTTGCATTTCTGTGACCTGCCGCCGGGGGACAATGAGCGTCGAACAGGCTGCTGCGGAAGCTGCGCTGCCGTCTCCGGCGTCCCGCCGGGGCGAGAGCCGCGTGCTCGGGCCGATCGCCGTCGGTCTTGCCCTTCTCTCGGCCTTTGCCACCTTCGTCGTTCTTGCCGACCTGACACCGATCCCGCCGACCCATTACGTCGTCGTCAGCCTGCTGCTCGCCAACGCCGCGACGGTCATCCTGCTTCTCGCGATCATCGTGCGCGAGGTCTGGCAGGTGGTGCATGCGCGGCGCACGGGACGGGCCGCGGCGCGGCTGCACGTGCGCATCGTCGGCCTGTTCTCGATCATCGCCGCGGCGCCGGCGATCCTGGTCGCCATCGTCGCCAGTGTCACGCTCGACCGCGGCCTCGACCGCCTGTTCTCGACGCGCACGCGCGCTGCGATCGAGAACTCTCTGGTCGTGGCGGAAGCCTATCTGCACGACCACGCGCAGATCGTCCGCTCCGACATCATGGTGATGGGCTTCGATCTCACGCGCACCAAGCCGCTGTTCGATTCGGAGCCGGACAAGCTGCCGCAGTTCCTGACCTTCCAGGCCGCGGTGCGCGGGCTCGCCGCCGCGATCGTCCTCGACAAGAACCTCAAGATCGTCGCCCGCGCCGACACCAAGGTGAACGAGACCTTCGCCCTGCCGCCGCGCGAGGCGCTGGCGCACATCACCACGACCGAGCCGCAGATCGTGCTGCTGCCGGACACCAATTACGTCGCCGCGGTGGTCAAGCTCGACCAGTATCCGGACGACTACCTCTACATCACGCGTCTGCTCGATCCGCGCGTCGTGCCGCAATTGCAGGCCACCCGCGCCAGCGTCACCGAATATTCCGCGCTGGAGGCGCGCCGCCTCGGCGTGCAGGTCGCCTTCGCGCTGATGTACACGGTGATCGCGCTGATCGTGCTTCTTTCCGCGGTGTGGATCGGCCTAGACTTCGCCAACCGCCTGGTGGCGCCGATTAGGCGGCTCATCGGCGCGGCGACCGCGGTTTCAACCGGCAATCTGTTCGTGCGCGTGCCGGTGCGCCAGTCGGAAGGCGACCTCGCGCATCTCGGCGAGACCTTCAACCGCATGACGCAGGAACTGCGGACGCAGCGTGACGACATCATGCGCGCGCGCGACGTCATCGACAGCCGCCGCCGCTTCACGGAGGCGGTGCTGGCCGGCGCCTCGGCCGGCGTCATCGGCATCGACGACCACGGTTGCGTCTCGATCCTCAACCGCTCGGCCGAGAAGCTGATCGGCCGCTCGGAGGCGGAGGCGCTGGGCAAGCCGCTCGCCGAAGTGCTGCCGGAGCTCGCCGATATCATGGCGGCGGCGCAGGTGGGCGTGCGCACGCAGGATCAGGTGACGATCACGCGCAATGGCCGCGAGCGCAATCTCTCGGTCCGCGTTACCAGCGAGCAGTCGCCCGACGCCGAGCATGGCTACGTCGTCACCCTCGACGACATCACCGAGCTCGTCGCGGCGCAGCGCACCTCGGCCTGGGCCGATGTGGCGCGCCGCATCGCCCACGAGATCAAGAACCCGCTGACGCCGATTCAGCTCTCGGCCGAGCGGCTGCGGCGTAAATACGGCAAGATGATCGTCGAGGACCGCGGCGTGTTCGAGCAGTGCACCGACACGATCGTGCGCCAGGTCGACGACATCCGCCGCATGGTCGACGAGTTCTCGCGTTTCGCACGCATGCCGAAGCCGGTGATCGCCGCCGATGACGTCGCCGACATCGTGCGCGAGGCGGTGTTCCTCATGCGCGTCGGCAATTCCGACATCGACATCGAGGCGGAAGTCGCCGAAGAGCCGATGACGGCGCAGTTCGACCGGCGGCTGATCGCGCAGGCGCTGACCAACCTGATCAAGAACGCGGCGGAAGCGATCGCCGCCGTGCCGGCGGAGGAGCTCGGGCGCGGCGCGATCAGGGTCTCCGCCGCGCGCGAGGGCGAGAATATCGTCATCGATGTCGTCGACAACGGCATCGGCCTGCCGAAAGAGAATCGCTTGCGCCTGCTCGAGCCCTACGTCACCACACGCGAGAAGGGGACGGGGCTCGGCCTTGCCATCGTCGGCCGCATCTTCGAGGAGCACGGCGGTGGCATCGAACTGCGCGACGCCGCCGAGAAGATCCCGGGCCAGCGCGGTGCCTGGATGCGCGTCTATTTCCTCGCCGCCGGCAAGCCCGGCGCCAATGAAGCCGCTACCGACAAGCCGAAAATCGTGAACGAGTGATGCATGTCCGCTGAAATCCTGATCGTCGACGACGAAGCCGATATCCGCGACCTCGTCGCCGGAATCCTCGAGGACGAAGGCTACGCCACGCGCACCGCCCGCAACAGCGACGACGCGCTCGCGGCGATCGCCACGCGCCGCCCGAACCTCGTCTTCCTCGACATCTGGTTGCAGGGTTCCCGTCTCGACGGCCTGCAATTGCTCGACGGCATCAAGCACGAGCACCCCGAGCTGCCGGTGGTGATGATCTCCGGACACGGCAACGTCGAAACCGCGGTCGCGGCGATCAAGCAGGGCGCCTACGACTTCATCGAGAAGCCATTCAAGGCCGACCGGCTGGTGCTGGTGGCGGAGCGCGCGCTGGAGACGTCGCGGCTCAAGCGCGAGGTCAAGCAGTTGAAGCAGCTCGCGCCGCTGCCGCCGATGCTGGTCGGCCGCTCCGCCGCCATGTCGCAACTGCGCCAGGCGCTCGAGCGCGTGGCGCCGACCAACAGCCGCGTGCTCATCGTCGGGCCTTCCGGGGCGGGCAAGGAACTCGCCGCCCGCACGATCCATCAGATGTCGGCGCGCGCCAGCGGCCCGTTCGTCGTGATCAACGCCGCCGCCATCACGCCGGAGCGCATGGAGATCGAATTGTTCGGCGTCGACCAGTCGAACGGCTCCGAGCAGCGCAAGGCCGGCGCGCTCGAGGAGGCGCACGGCGGCACTTTGTTCATCGACGACGTCGCCGACCTACCGCGCGAGACGCAGAACAAGATTTTGCGCGTGCTGGTCGACCAGACCTTCCAGCGCGTCGGCGGCACCGCCAAGCTCTCCGTCGACGTGCGCATCGTGTCGTCGACCTCGCGCAATCTCGAGGCGCTGATCGCCGAAGGCCGTTTCCGCGAGGACCTCTATCACCGCCTATCGGTGGTGCCGATCCGCGTCCCGGCTTTGGCCGAGCGGCGCGAGGACATCGTCGAGCTCGTCGACTACTTCATGGACCAGATCTCGCAGGCGACCGGCCTGCCGAAACGGCGCATCGGCGAGGATGCGATGGCCGTGCTGCAATCGCACAACTGGCCCGGCAACGTGCGCCAGCTGCGCAACAACATCGAGCGGCTGATGATTCTGGCCGGCGGCGAGCCGGACGCGGTGCTCGACGCCTCGATGCTGCCCCCGGACGTCGGCTCGATGGTGCCGTCGATGCCGAACGGGAACGGCGGCGAGCAGCTGATGGGGCTGCCGCTGCGCGACGCGCGCGAGGTGTTCGAGCGCGAATATCTCGTCGCGCAGATTTCGCGCTTCGGCGGCAACATCTCGCGCACGGCCGAATTCGTCGGCATGGAGCGCTCGGCGTTGCACCGCAAGCTCAAGGCGCTGGGAATCGGGTAAGCAATTTCCATGTCACGCATTGCCTATGTGAACGGCCGATATCTGCCGCATGCGCAGGCCGCGGTATCGATCGAGGATCGCGGCTACCAGTTCGCCGACGGCGTCTATGAGGTCTGCGAGGTGAGGGGAGGCCGGCTGGTCGACGAGACCCGCCACATGGCCCGCCTCGACCGCTCGCTGCGCGAGCTGCGCATGGCGCGGCCGATGTCGGCCAAGGCGTTGTCCCATGTGCTGCGCGAGACGGTGCGCCGAAACCGCGTGCACGACGGCATTGTCTATCTTCAGGTTACCCGCGGCACGGCGCCGCGCGACTTCCCATTTCCGGCGGCCGGCACGCGGCCGAGCCTCGTCGTCACCTCGCGCAGCTTCAACCGGGCAAAGCTCGAGCAGCAGGCCGAGAAGGGCATCGACGTCGTCACCGTGCCGGACATCCGCTGGCAGCGCGTCGATATCAAGTCAGTGGCGCTGCTCCCCAACGTGCTCGCCAAGCAAGCGGCGCGCGACAAGGGCGCGCGCGAGGCCTGGATGGTCGATGCCCAAGGCCGCGTCACCGAAGGCGCCTCCTCGAATGCCTGGATCGTCACCCGCGACGGCGTGCTGGTCACAAGGCCGCTCGATACCGGCATCCTGCCGGGTATCACCCGCTCGGTGGTGATGGACGAACTCAAGGCGCTGGGGCTCAAGGTCGAGGAACGGCCGTTCACGGTCGAGGAGGCCTACGCCGCGCGCGAAGCCTTCGTCACCTCGGCGAGCCAGATTGTCATGCCGGTGGTCAGCATCGACGGCCGTCCGGTCGGCAATGGGGCGCCCGGGCTGATTGCCGGCCGCCTGCGCGGCGACTACCACCGCCACGCGGAAATCGTCTGACGGCCCCCGCTGGCGCCGGCCGGACCGGGGAATTCGATAAATTTCAGGGACTTGGAGCCCTACTGGTGAACTACCGCTTGCGCGGCGGGCAGCGGTGCCATCTAATAGGTCCTTTCCGGGCGAGGGCCGCCGGGTTGTGGGACCCGTGCGGCGCAGGCGGGCTTGTCCGCAGGCGAAAAAAGAACCGGCAACGAAGGTCCCGTGCGCAAGACACGGGCATAAAACGGAACACGGCCATGGCAGCCGAACGTGCGCAAAATCTTCAAGACACCTTTCTCAATCACGTCCGCAAAGCGAAAATCCCGCTTACCATCTTCCTGGTGAACGGTGTGAAGCTGCAGGGCGTTGTCACATGGTTCGATAATTTCTGCGTGCTGCTCAGGCGCGATGGGCATTCCCAGCTCGTCTACAAGCACGCGATCTCGACCATCATGCCCGGCCACCCGATCCAGTTGTTCGAGGGCGGGGAAGAGGCCGGCGGAGACAAGGCCTGATTGGAACCCCGACGTCGTGACCGGCGCGCCGATCGTCTGACCCCCACGGGGGCCGAGACCGGCCGCGCGATCGTCATCGAGCCCTGGCTGAAGCAGTCCGCGCCGCGCGGCGGTGCGGCGCGCGACGGTGACGCGCGCACGCCGCAGGCCCGCCTCGAAGAGGCGGTGGGGCTCGCGCGCGCCATCGATCTCAACGTGGTGGAGCAGGGGCTCGTCACGCTGGGCGACATCCGCCCCGCCACCTACATCGGCAAGGGCAAGGTCGACGAGTTCGCGGGACTGGTGAAGAGCCTCGAAGTCTCGGTCGTGATCATGGACTGTCCAGTCTCGCCGGTGCAGCAGCGCAATCTCGAGAAGGCCTGGGGCGCCAAAGTCATCGACCGCACCGGGCTGATCCTGGAAATCTTCGGCCGCCGCGCGCGCACACGCGAGGGCGCGCTGCAGGTCGAGCTGGCGCACCTGAGCTATCAGAAGACGCGTCTCGTGCGCGCCTGGACGCATCTCGAGCGCCAGCGCGGCGGCTTCGGCTTTCTCGGCGGCCCCGGCGAGACGCAGATCGAGGCCGATCGCCGCGTCATCGAGGAGCGCATCGCCAAGATCGAAGGCGAACTGGAGAAGGTGAAACGGACGCGCACATTGCACCGGGAAAGCCGCAAGCGCGTGCCGTATCCGATCGTCGCGCTCGTCGGCTACACCAACGCCGGAAAGTCCACGCTGTTCAACCGCATGACGCGCGCCGCCGTGCTGTCGGCCGACATGCTGTTCGCCACCCTCGATCCGACCCTGCGCGCCGTCGACCTGCCGCGCGGCAGCCGCGTCATCCTCTCCGACACGGTCGGCTTCATTTCCGACCTACCGACCATGCTGGTCGCCGCCTTCCGCGCCACGCTGGAGGAGGTGATCGAGGCCGACGTCATCCTGCACGTGCGCGACATCGCCCACGAGGACGCCGCGGCGCAGTCGCGCGACGTCGAGACCGTGCTCGGCGAGCTCGGCATCGCACCGGCCGATCCGCGGCTGATCGAGGTCTGGAACAAGATCGACCGGCTCGACGCCGAGGCGCGTGGGCGGGTCATCAATCTTGCCGAGCGGCGCGCGCCGGAAAACCGGCCCGTCCTGGTGTCGGCCTTGGGCGGCGAGGGGATCGATACCCTCGACGCCGCCATCGAGAAACGGCTTGCCGAGAAGCGTCAGACCTTGTCGTTGTCGCTCGATCCGGCCGACGGGGCGGGGCTGTCCTGGCTCTACCGCCATTCCGAGGTTCTGGAGCGCAATCTGGGCGACGATGGCCGCCTCGCCGTCACCGTGCGCGCCGATCCGAAGAACGCCGAGATCGTGAAGCGCAAATACGCGGCAGCGCCGTAGGCTATTTTGTCGTCCCCGCGAAGGCGGGGACGACAGCCTAGTTTGCGCCGCCCTTTTACTCCGCTTCCTTCGCCGCATCCCACAGCGCGTCCATCTCGGCCAAGGTGGCGTCCTTCGGCGTCTTGCCTTGCGCCGCGAGCCTGCGCTCGATGAACGCAAAGCGGCGCTCGAATTTCAGGTTGGTCGCGCGCAGGATGCCTTCCGGGTCGGCCTGAAGGTGCCGGGCGAGATTGACCACGGCGAACAGCAGATCGCCCACCTCCGTCGCCGCGTGCGCCTCGTCCTGCGCATCGAGCGCGGCCTCGATCTCGTCGGTTTCCTCGCGGATCTTGGCGAGCACGGCGCGCGGATCGTTCCAGTCGAAGCCGACCTGGCCGGCCTTGTTCTGGAGCTTCAGCGCGCGGGTTAATGCGGGCAGGGCGACCGGCACCCCGGCCAGCGCGCCCGCCTCCGCCGGCTCGCCGCGCGCGGCTTTCTCGTCCGCCTTGATCCGCTCCCACAGGCCCTTGACCGCAGCGGCGGTCTTGCCGTCGGCGCCGGCGAAGACGTGCGGGTGCCGCCGGATGAGCTTCGTTGTGATCGCCTCGACGACGCCGCCGAAATCGAAGCGGCCTTGCTCCTCGGCCATGCGGGAGTGGAAAACGACCTGAAGCAGCAGGTCGCCGAGCTCGTCCTTGAGGTGCGCGAGATCGCCGCGGGCGATGGCGTCGGCCACCTCGTAGGCTTCCTCGAGCGTATAGGGCGCGATGGTGTCGAAGCTCTGCTCGAGGTCCCAGGGGCAGCCGGAGCCGGGCGTGCGCAGCGCCGCCATGATCTCGATGAGGCGGGCAATGTCCCGGGACGGCTTCACGGCGCTATCGGTCCTCGATTCGCATAAGACATATTATGGAATATCTGTGAATATCCAGATCGGCCAGCGCGTTAACGACTGAACCGAAGAAACTGAGTGAGCGTCATGCGGTCAGCCATCAAACGTCATCCCGTCGAACGCCGGTTCGATGTGTTTCGCCAGCTCGGCCGTGAGCGTCGCATAGTCCATGTCGGTGTGCAGGTTGGTCAGGATGGCGCGCTTGGGCTTCACGCGGTCGATCCAGGCGAGCGCTTCCTCGAGATTCAGATGGCTCGGATGCGGCGCCCGCCGCAACGCGTCGACGATCCAGACGTCGAGCCCCGCCATCAGCGGCAGGCTGGCCGCGGGCAGGTTCTTGATGTCGGCCGAATAGGCCACGTTGCCGATGCGGAAGCCGAGCGAGGGGATGTCGCCGTGCTCCTGGAGCACGGGCAGGACCTCGATGTCGCCACCCTGCCCCGAGATCGTCACGCCCTGGCCGGGCGTCAGCCGGCGCTCGTGCGCGATCGGCGGGTATTCCGAGCCCGGCGGCGTCATGAAGCAATAGCCGAAGCGGGCGTGCATCGCGCGCGAGGTCGGCTCGTCGAGCCAGACGTCGACGGGCCTGCGCCTCTTGACGAAGAGCGGCCGCAGGTCGTCGATACCGTGCGTGTGGTCGGCGTGCTCGTGCGTGATCAGGACGCCGTCGATCCAGTCGACCTCAGCCTCGAGCAATTGTTCGCGGCAGTCGGGCGTGCAGTCGACCAGCACGCGCGTCTTGTGGCCGGCGGCGTTCTGCCGCGTCACCAGCAGGCTGCAGCGGCGGCGGCGGTTCTTCGGGTTGTTCGGATCGCAGTCGCCCCAGCCGAGCGCGACGCGCGGCACGCCCATCGACGAGCCGCAGCCGAGGATGGTGAAGGTCAGGCTCATGCGGCGCTGGCCAATGTCTGCGGCACCTTGTCGAACAGCCGGAAGAAGTTTTCCGTCGTCTGCCGCGCGATCTCGTCCGGCGTGACGCCGCGCGTCTCGGCCAGCACTTTTGCCGTCTCGACAACGTAGGCCGGCTCGCAGCGTTTCCCCCGATACGGCACCGGCGCCAGATAAGGCGAATCCGTCTCGACCAGGATGCGGTCGGCCGGCAGCGATCGGGCGATGTCGCGGAGCGACTGCGAGCCCTTGAAGGTCAGAATGCCGGTGAAGCCGATATGGAGGCCGAGGTCGATGGCGGTGCGGGCGAGCGCCGCGCCGGCCGTGAAGCAGTGCAGGACGGCCTTGAACGGGCCGCGGGCCACCTCCTCCGTCAGCACGGCGGCCATGTCGGTGTCGCAGTCGCGCGAATGGATGACCAGCGGCAAGCCTGTTTCACGTGCTGCAACAATATGTTCGCGGAAGCTTTTCAACTGATCGTCGCGCGGTCCGGTGTCGTAATGATAGTCGAGTCCGGCCTCGCCGATGGCCACGACCTTCGGGTGCCTGGTCAGACCGATGAGCGTCCTGGCGTCGACGTCCATCTCTTCGGACGCGTGATGCGGATGAGTCCCGACGGTGCAGAAGACGTCCGGGCATTTCTCTGCGATCGCAAGCAGCTGCGGCTGCTTCTTCACCCGGGTCGAGATGGTGACGATGCGCCCGATGCCGGCCGTCCGCGCCCGCGCCACGACCGCGTCGAGTTCGGCCGCGAAGTCGGGAAAATCGAGGTGGCAATGGCTATCGACGAGCATGGCTTAGCTCCCCTCTCCCCACGAACTCTTGCGAGTGGTGGGGAGGGGTCGGGGGTGGAGGGCAAGGGCTATCGCGTACGCGCTCACCCTTTCGCCTCCGTCTTGCCCTTCGGCTTCTTGGCCGGCTTCACGGTGGACTTGGCGCCGCCTTCCGCCTCGGGCTCGATCCAGCGCGGGAAGACAGGGGCTGGCGCCGGGAGCGTGCGGCCGGGGGCCAGACGTGCCGGCAGCGCCGCGAAATCGCGCTCCGCGGCAGGCACCGCCAGCAGGTCGAGCATCTTGCCCGCCGACGACGGCACAAAGGGCTGCGCCAGGATGCAGACCTGCCGCAGCACCTCGGCCGTGACGTAGAGGATCGTCCCCTGCCGCTTCGGGTCGGTCTTGGCCAGGCCCCACGGCGCCTCGGAGGCGAAGTAACGGTTGGCGTCGGCGACCACGGTCCAGATCGTATTGATGACGTGGTGCAGTCCGCACGTCTTCATCTGCTCGCGCGCCGTCCCGATCATGGCGTCGGCGGCCGCGAGTATCGTCTTGTCCGTCTCCGTGAACGGTCCCGGCTCCGGCAGCACGCCGCCGAAGGCCTTGCCGATCATCGACAGCGAGCGCTGCGCCAGATTGCCGAGATCGTTGGCGAGATCGGCATTGATGCGGTTGACGATCGCTTCGTGGCTGTAATTGCCGTCCTGGCCAAACGGCACCTCGCGCATGAAGAAGTAGCGGAACTGGTCGACGCCGTAGGTGTCGGCCATCGTGAACGGGTCGATGACGTTGCCGACCGACTTCGACATCTTCTCGCCGCGGTTGAACAGGAAGCCGTGCGAGAAGATGCGCTTCGGCACGGCGACGCCCGCCGACATCAGGAAGGCCGGCCAGTAGACCGCGTGGAAGCGCACGATGTCCTTGCCGATGACGTGCAAATCGGCCGGCCAGTAGCGCCTGAATTTCTCACTCTGGTCGTCAGGGAAGCCGGCGGCGGTGATGTAGTTGGTCAGCGCATCGACCCAGACATACATCACATGCTTCGGATTGCCCGGCACCGGCACGCCCCAGTCGAAGGTCGTGCGCGAGACCGAGAGATCCTGAAGGCCGCCCTTCACGAAGCTCGCCACCTCGTTCATGCGCTCGCGCGGCAGCACGAAATCCGGGATCTTCTCGTAGAGATCGAGCAGCTTCTGCTGATAGGCGGAGAGCTTGAAGAAATAGCTCTCCTCCTCGACCCAATCGACCGGCGTGCCGGTCTTGGTGGCGATGCGCTTGCCGTGCTCGTTGAGATGCGTCTCGTCCTCGGCGTAATAGGCCTCGTCGCGCACCGAATACCAGCCGGCGTATTTGTCGAGATAGATGTCGCCGGCCTTCTCCATCCGCTCCCAGATCGCCATCGACGAGCGGTAGTGCCGCTCCTCGGTGGTGTGGATGAAGTCGTCGTTCGAGCAGTCGAGCCGCGCGACCATGGCCTCGAAGCGCGGCACGTTGCGGTCGCGCAGTTGCCGCGCCGTCAGGCCGAGCTTGGCCGCGGTCTGCTGCATCTTCTGCCCGTGCTCGTCGGTGCCGGTCAGGAAGAACACGTCGTAGCCGTCGAGGCGCTTGAAGCGCGCGATGGTGTCGGTCGCAACCGCCTCGTAGGCGTGGCCGATATGCGGCTCGCCGTTCGGATAGGAGATCGCGGTGGTGATATAGAAGGGGGTCTTGGCGGCCATTCGTGACAAGTGTGGCGCGCAATGCGCCGGTTTCCGGGTCAGACCGGCCTTGTGCCGGGCCTACGCGGCTTATGCAAGGCAGGTTTTAAGGCCCGGCGGCCCGGGCACAAGCCCACCCTTTCCGCCCGCCCCTGAGAGGCCGGCCGCGAAAAAGGCACGGCCCGCACCGGGCGCTCCGGCGCGGGCCGTCGATCGGTGAGCCAGTCCTTACGCGAGGATCAGCGTCGAGTGGATATCGGCCACCACGTCGTGATGCGGGGCGATGATCTGCGCTTCGATGTCGAAGGTGCCGGCCGGCCCGACTGGGCCGGTCTGCACGCCGGGCGTATGCGGATCGGTGTCGATCACCGACTGGTAGAACGCGTAGTTCTGCGAGTTCTGCGTCACGTAGGCGTTGCCGCCATCGTCGCCGATGACGATGTTGCTGTGCGCATCCTCCCACACGACGTGCGAACCACCGGTGTTGTGCGTCGGATCGTAGACCGCGTGCAGGGTCAGCGGGTCGTTGTGCTGGCCCGGGTCGAGGTCGATCTTGAACACGAACTGCCCGCCGGAGGCGAGGAAATCCTGGATCGTCTGGTGCGTGCCGGCGCCGACCCCGGTATCGAAGCTGAAGTCGAAGCTGGTCGCCGCGCGGTTGGCGTTGGCTGCGAACACGCCGTGGGCGTTATCGACGACCTGGGCGCCGGCCGGCATGTTGTAGATCAGTCCGCCATCGTCGGTGACAGCAACCGGCTGCACCGTGTCGCCCTGACGGTAGTGGACGTCGGTGCCGAGCTGGAAGCTGTCTGACGTCTGCGTCTCCCAGCCGGCGGCCGGATTGCCCGAGCCGTTGAGGGTGTGGCCGTGGCCGTCGGTCGCGGTGACATCCAGCGTCGCGTTGAGCGCGGTCGCCGGCTCATCGTGCCGCTCATCAGGCAGCGGGACGCCGCCGACGTCGAGCAGCGAGTGAATGTCGCCGATGACGTGGTCATGCGGCGCGACGATCTGCTCTTCGATATCGAACAGCCCCGCCGGCCCGACCGGGCCGGTCTGGATGCCGTGCGTATGCGGGTCGACGTCGATTAGAGACTGGTAGAAGGCGAGGTTCTGCGAGTTCTGCGTCACGTAGGCGTTGCCGCCGTCGTCGGCAATGACGATGTTGTTGTGCGAGTCCTCCCAGACCACGTGCGAGCCGCCGGTGTTGTGCACCGGGTCGTAGACCGCATGCAGCGTCAGCGGATTGTTGTGCGCGGTCGGGTCGAGGTCGATCTTGAACACGAACTGCCCGCCGGAGGCGAGGAAGTCCTGGATCGTCTGGTGCGTGCCAGGGCCGACGCCGGTGTCGAAGCTGAAATCGAAGCTCGCCGCCGCGCGGTTCGCGTTCGCCGAGGACACGCCGTGGGCCGGATCGACCACCTGCGCGCCGGCGGGCATGTTGTAGACGAGCACGCCGTCGTCGGTGACGGCGACCGGCTGCACGATGTCGCCCTGGCGGTAATGCACGTCGGCGCCGAGCTGGAACGCGCCGATATTCTGCACTTCCCATCCGGCGGCCGGATTGCCGGCGCCATTGAGCGTGTGGCCGTGGCCGTCCGTCGCGGTCACGTCGAGTGACGTGTCGAGATAGACCGGCGGCAGGTTGTTGCGGTGATGAAAGCGATCGTCATCGTCGTGATCGTGACGATGATCATCGTCGCGGCCGTGATCATGGTCTGACATGGACAATTCCTCCCCGTGTACGGTTGCCGTATTTTATATTGAATTTATGTCAGTTTCTTATGGTTTGCTGATCGACGAACGTAGCATGTGGATTTGAGGGCCGCTACGCCTTGCCCGGGCCGTCAGCCGGCATCGGTCGTGAACCAGGCCGGCCCCGTGGCGAGCTCCGGCCAGCCGATGGCGCGGGCGGCCCCCTTCGCCGCCTCGGCCGGCGGTAGGGATGCGTCCCAGTGCTGCGCCGTGAAGCGCATGCCGCTGACGCCGTTCGCGGCTTCCGAAATCAGAAAGGCCAGCGGCGGCCCCATGATCGCGGGCCTGAGCATCTGCTCGCGCGGCCAGCCGGCGGCGTCGCTGATGAAGGGGGTGTCGGTCGGGCCGCCGGGCACCAGCACATTCGTAGTGATGCCGGTGCCGTCGAGTTCCAGCGCCCAGACAGCCGACATGGATTCCAGCGCCGACTTGGTCGCGCCATAGGGCAGCACCCGCAGCATGGTGCGGTAGCTGGTCGTGTTGTTGACGATGCGGCCCCACCCTGCCCGCTTGAGATGTGGCAGCGCCGCCTGGGTGACCATCAGCGGCGCCCGCACATTGACGGCGAAGAACAGGTCCCAGGTCGCGGCGGTCATCTCGGCGATGCCGGGGTGGTTGGTCTCGGCGTCGGGGCGGATCGCGCTCATGCCGATGCCGGCATTGTTGACCACGCCCTCGAGCCGGCCGAAATGCGCTGCCGCGGTTTCCACCGCGACCGCACAGGCGGCCGGATTAGACAGCTCGGCCTCGATCGGCAACAGCCGCTCGCGGCCGACGCCGTGCCGCGCGGTGAGCCGCCCCAGCGCCTCGGCGCTGCGATCGACGGCGGCGACGGCATGGCCGCCGGCGAGCAAAGCCGCGGTCATCACCGACCCCAGCCCGCCGGCGGCGCCGGTGATCAGCACGGCACGAGACGGCATGCGGCGCGCCCTACCCCTTCATCGGCGGATAGTCGCGCGAGAACACCGGCTCCTTCAGGAACGTCTTGGCGTCCATGGTCCAGAACTGGCTGACCTTGCGATAGGTCTTCACCGTCTTGTTGACCATCTTGCCGCCGTCCTTGTCGACGCGGCGAACGTAGACGTCGATGACGACGTTGCCGTGATCGTCGAACGAGATCGGCCCGCGCGGCGTCTCTGCGAGCGTGACGGAGCGGATCGCCTTCACAAAGGCGTCCGGATCGTCCGACTTGCCCCCGGTCTTGGCGAGCGCCGCCTCGATCACCATGCCGTCGATATAGAAACAGGCCGCGTAATGGCCGATGCGCACGTCATTGCCGTAGTTCTTGCGCATGCCGGCGATGAAGCGCTTGTTCGAGTCGGTGGCGATGTCGAGGGAATAGGGATTGGTGTTGATCAGCCCCTTCGCCTCGTCGCCGTAGGCGGCGATGATCGTGTCGTCGGCCGTGGTCGAGCCGCCGATGAGCTGCTGCTTGATGCCCATCGCCTTCGCCTGCTTGATGAACTTGATCGGGTTCGAGCCGGCCAGCCCGACGCAGACCGCGTCGCTCTCGGGCAGTTGCGCGACGTAGGGGGCGTAGTCGGCGGTGTTGAGGGGCGACCACAGCTTCTTGACGACGCGTCCACCCTCCTGCTCCAGCACGCGCTGGAAGCCGCCGATCTGCTCGTAGCCGAAGGCGAAGTCGTCGGCGATGGTGGCCGCGCTCTTCATCTTCATCTCGTTGTGCAGATAGTCGGCGAGCGGATAGAGGCATTGCGCCGACGTGTAGGACGTGCGCGTCAGGTAAGCGTTGCCCTTGCGCTGCGTGACATCCTCGGCGCCGGCGAAGGCGAGCGTCGGCATCTTGGCCTGGGCGAGATAATCGAGCGTCGCCAGCAGCTCGAACGCGGCGAACGGCCCGAGCACGACGTTGACCTTGTCGCGCTCGACCAGTTCCTGCGCCTTGGTCTTGGCGCCGGCGGGCGAGCCGCCGGTGTCGGCGACGACGAGGTCGACCTTGCGCCCGGAGATCGTGAAGTTCTTCTCCTTGAGGAAGGTGGTGATGCCTTCCTCGGCGTGCTGGCCGCCGGCGGCGAGCGGCCCGGTCTTGACGGTCAGAAGGCCGATCTTCATCGGCGCGTTCTGGGCGATGGCGGGCATCGGAAACGCCGCGACCGCGGCGGCGCCGGCCAGCATGCGGCGGCGGCTGAGCTTGATGGTCATCGTTGTTTCTCCCTCTGCGGCGGCCCTTCTGGATGAGGCCTGTCCGGGCAAATTCAATCACAGCGGCGGGGCCGCCGCGACAGCCATTTGCGGCCCGGCCGGAGGGGGCGCCCGCCCACAGCCCCCAGTGCAGCGCAATATTTTAGGAATCCGTCACGCGAATCGCTTAGCCTTCATGGCCATGGCGGTTCGTGACTTACGGATCGATAGGCGCCCGGGGCATCAGGCAACACCCCGCACGCCGGCCGCGCGGCCGAACCGCCCAATTCCCCCGACCCGGACCCTGTCGCCGTGCCCGCGCGCGGTGCGTTGGCGTATGCACTCACCTCCAAGTCCACCAGAAGGATCACACCCTTGGGTAAGAACCTCGCGAAGAAGAGACGCCGTCACGAGCGCCTGCTGGGATCCGCCGAAATCATAGAGTTCCAGAACTCCAAATTCGAAAGCGAGCGAGCGCTGCCGCCGATCAGGGCGCTCAACCCCACCCAGGCCGACTATCTCGACGCTCTTCGCAGGTCTCCCCAGGTGATCGTTCTCGGGCCCGCGGGCACCGGCAAGACCTGGATCGCGGCCACCCATGCCGCCGACCTCTACCGCAACCGCCAGATCGACAAGATCATCCTGACGCGGCCGAACGTGCCGTGCGGCCGTTCGCTCGGCTATTTCCCCGGATCGCTCGAGGACAAGTTCGCGCCCTGGGCCGCGCCGGTCGCCGAAGCGATCAAGGAGCGCATCGGCAAGGCGGCATGGGATATCGCGGTCAAGAACGGCGCCATCGAGCTGGTGCCGTTCGAGGTGATGCGCGGCCGCTCCTGGCGCAACGCCTTCGTGCTGCTCGACGAGGCGCAGAACGCGACGCCGGCCGAGATCAAGACCTTCCTCACCCGCATCGGTGAGGATTGCACCATGGTCATCAATGGCGACATCAGCCAGTGCGATCTCGAGCGCGACAGCGGCTTGCGTGTCGTCATCGACATCGTCGCCAGGCAAAGCCTGCCGGTGCCGGTGATCGAGTTCGGCCGCGCGGACATCGTCCGCTCCGGCATCTGCGCAATGTGGGTGAACGCCTTCGCCGACGCCAATCTGTAGCGGCGAAGTCAGGACGGCATGACGGCGGCAGGCTGCGATGCTAGCCTGCCGTCCCTGTCGTTCGTTCCCTCGCACAGGTTCACATGAGCGCCACAGCCTGGCCGCCCGCCGCTATCGATCCCGGACACGTCGTCGTCACCGAGCCCGTGAAGGGCTCCGCGATCCCCGTACACCTGATGTATGTCGAGGCGGTCGACGGCGCCTACATCCCCATCGCCCTGCGCAAGCCTGAAGGGCCCGGCCCATTTCCCATCGTCCTGTTCGCCACTGGCAATGGCGGCGGCGGCATGACCATGTTGCGCGACCATGCGCACAACCGCAGCTGGACGCTCGAGCGCTTCGTCGAGGCCGGCTATGCGGCGGCCTGGATGCGCTATCGCGCCGAGGTCGACTACGCCTACGACCGCGTCGGCAAATTGATCTCATCGGGCCGCCAGGGCCGGCAATTGCTCAACCGCGGCCCGCTCGAATACGAGGACGCCATCGCCGTCGCCGACTACGTCAAGACCCTGCCCTTTGTCGACGCGCCCCGTGTCGGCTACATGGGCATGAGCCATGGCGGCGAGATGGCGCTGAAGATCGCCTCGGAATATCACGGCTTCCGCGCCATGGTGGCGAGCGAGCCGGCGAGCCACGAATTCCTACGGTTGCGGCCCGACGACACGGCGAAGATCGATCCGAAGACCGGCCTGCTCAATGTCGAGAAGATGCTGATGCGCGAGCCGGAGAAGGTGCGTCCGCGCATCACCGAGGAGGTCGCGAAGACGCGCGTCGCGCCAATCGCCACGCCGATCTTTGTGCAGGGCCGCGACAGCGACGAATTGCAGGGCATCTTCCGCGTCAGCTACGACCTGCTCCACGAAGCGGGCAAGGACGCGCAGTGGAAGAGCTACGACCACCCCCTGCACGGCTTTGTCTATCCGGAGCGGGACGCCGGCGGCGCCTATGTGCCTGACGCGGTGCAGAAGGAGGCGGTCGCGGACGTGCTCGCCTTCTTCAACCGGCACATGAAGAAATGAGAAGAACTTAGCGCGCCTTCCGCCCTTCGCCGCGCGAAGTCTGGGTCATGGCGACGCGGCAGCTGCTGCACTCGAACACGTCCTGGCCGTGATAGGCCTCGTCGGCGGCGATACGGCGCGTCAAGCGCATTGGTTGCACGCAGTTTGGGCAAAGCGGAGAAATCTCGTGCATGACCGGCGGGTTACGCCCGATCGCCGCCGCGCGCAAGGCGGAAACGGGTTTTCCCTTGAGACAGGAACCGGATGTGGCGGCGGGCGTTGAGGGCGCGCAATCCGAAGAGCGACAAGAACACGTCGCAGGACGAACTCCATGAACGCTCAGCAATACCTCCAGAACCAGGCCGAGCACTGCCGGCGCGCGGCGGCCGAAACGGCCGACCCCTTCGTCGCCGATGAATTGCGCCGGCTCGCCGCCGACTTCGACCGCCGCGCGCGTGAGACCCAGCCGCAAGGCCCGCCGCAGAGTCGCGCCGCCTGACCTTTGCCACCTTCCTCGCGCTTCCAGTGTCCCTCGGGGCAGGCCGCCGCGCACCGGCTTGAACCGGCGCGGCGCAGCGCCTAATACCACCGCCGGGGGAACATCGCCCGGCCTCTATCGTTTATGCGAAGGGTTGCGCACTCAATCTGGGGTTCCTGCATGCAAAAATCGCGTCTCGTCATCGTCGGCGTGGTGCTCGCCGCGTTCGGAGCCCTGCATTTCACCGACTTCGCCGCGGTCGCGCGCAACACCCAGGCCAACCAGAACAGCCAGACCAAGCTGTCCACCTCCGACCTCGCCCTGATCGGCGGCGTCATCCAGCTGGTGCAGCACGATTACGTGCACCCGGTCGACTCGTCGACTTTGACCGACGACGCGCTCAAGGGAATGCTCAACCGTCTCGACCCGCATTCCGACTACATGAACGAGCAGGAATTCCGCGAGACGCAGGCCGACATCGCCGGCAAGTTCGGCGGCCTTGGCATCCAGATCTCGTCGCAGAACGGCGTGCCGAAGGTGATCGCGCCGATCGACGGCACGCCCGCCGACAAGGCCGGCATGCAGCCCGGCGACCTCATCGTCGCGGTCAACGGCCAGAGCACGCAGGGCATGGGCCTGACCAAGATCGTGCGCATCCTGCGCGGCGATCCGGGCACCAAGGTCACCATCACCGTCCTGCGCGGCAACAAGAAGCCGTTCGACGTCACCATCACACGCAGCATCATCCAGGTCGCCTCGGTCAAGCCGAAGCTCCTCGAGAACAACATCGGCTACGCGCGCATCACCGAGTTCGGCGAGGACACCGCGACCGACTTCAAGAAGGCGGTCGAGAACCTCAAGGGCCAGGCGAACGGCGGGCTTAAGGGATTCGTGCTCGACCTGCGCAACGATCCCGGCGGCCTGCTCACCGCGGCGGTCGCGATCGGCGGCGACTTCCTCGGTAGCGGCACGGTCGTCAGCATCCACGGCCGTAACCCGAACGACGACCACGTCTACAAGTCGTCGAGCAGCGAACTGATACCGAACGTGCCGGTCGTCGTGCTGATCAACGGCGCCTCCGCATCCGCGTCGGAAATCGTCGCCGGCGCGCTGCAGGACCGCAAGCGCGGCACCATCATGGGCACGCAGAGCTTCGGCAAGGGCTCGGTACAGACCGTGATCCCGCTCAACGGCCACGGCGCGCTGCGCCTGACGACCGCGCTCTACTACACGCCGAGCGGCCGCTCGATCCAGGGCCAGGGCATCTCGCCGAACGTCGTAGTCGAAGTGCCGAAGGAGCAGCAGGTCGAGGGCGGCCTCGTGCTGCGCGAGAGCCAGTTGCAGGGCGCCTTCACCAATCCCGGCCCGCTCAACGGCAAGCCCGGCGCCAATCCGGACAACAAGCCGGACAGCAAGCCGCAGTCCGCCAATGACGACAAGAACTTCCCGAAGGAAGGCCGCGACAGTAATTTCGCCACGCCGATCAAGAACGAGCTGATCGGCACCGACAACGACGCGCAGCTCAGGGCGGCACTCGACTATCTGCACAAGAATCCGGGCATGACCACCGGATCGGCTCAGTAAGCCGGCTCAGCCGCGGCTCACGGACGCAAGCTCGGCGAACACCGAGAACACGAAGGGTTTGCGCTCCAGATTATAGGCATCGACGTCGCGCGCATGGCGGTTGACCTTGTCCCAGGTCTCCGCGATGCGCGCCAGCGCGCGCGCGTCGCCCTCGCCGCCGCCGAGACGCTGCGACAGCCAGCCGTTCACCAGGTCCATGAAGGCGGCGAGCGTCGCCGGATCGGTGCCGCCGATCGAATCGGCGAGCGCGTGCAGCGCGCGCGGGTCGGGGTTCGGCAACTGCCCGATCGCCTCGACGACGCGCTGGCGCAGCGCCAGCGCCGGACCGTCGAGCAGCGCGAGTGCCCGCGACACGCTGCCGCCGGAGGCCGCCGCCGCCTGCGCGAGCTCCGCATCATCGGCGCCACGGCCGGTCGCCTCGGCGAGCGCTCGCGCGACGTCGTCCTCGGGCAACGGCCGCAGCAGCAGCCTGCGGCAGCGCGAGCGGATGGTCGGCAGTTCGCGCCCCGGCGAATGGCTGAGCAGGAGCAGCAAAGTCCGCGCCGGCGGCTCCTCCAATACCTTGAGGATCGTGTTGGCGCTGGATCGGTCCAGGTCGTCGACGGCGTCGATGATGGCGATACGCCAGCCGTCCTGACCTGATGAATGGCCGAAAAACGCCACGAGGCGACGCGTATCCTCGACCCGGATGACGGTGAAGAGCTTGCCGGTTTGCTCATTGACCACCCGCTCAAGCACACGAAAATCCGGCTGCGCCTGAGCCTGCATGCGCCGTGACACTGGATGGTCGGGTGGAAGCGCAAGCGTCGTCGCGCGCTGCACGTCGGCGGCTTTCGGATCGGGATGAGCGAACACGAAGCGCGCGAAGCGGAACGCGAGCGTCGCCTTGCCGATTCCGGGCGGGCCGCCGATCAGCCAGGCATGGGCGATGCGGCCGCTCTTGTAGGCGTCGAGCAGCGCGGCTTCCGCGGCCTCGTGCCCGAACAGCGCGACGGTCTCGCGCGGCGCCTTGATGTCGCTGTCGTCCTCGCTCACGGCGCGGCCGCCTGCACCAGCGCCGGCGGCGCCGGCCGCAAACGTTCCTCGACCGCGTTCCAGATGCGCTCGGCAACGATCTCGCGCGGCGCGCGGCCGTCGACGACGACGATGCGCTCCGGCTCGTGCGCGGCGAGCACGCGGTAGGCGGTGCGCAGGTTCTCGTGGAATTCGAGCGACTCCGACTCGAAGCGGTCGGCCGCGCCGGTGCCGCGCCGCTTCTGCGCGCGCGCGAGCCCGACCGTCGCCGGCACGTCGAGCAGGAAGGTCAAATCGGGCCGTGCCGCTTTGCCGACGGTGATGCGCTCCAGCCCGCGGATCAGCTTGCCGTCGACATTGCCGAGCACACCCTGGTAGACGCGCGTGGAATCGATGAAGCGGTCGCAGATCACCCAGCGCCCGGCGTCGAGTGCCGGCAGGATGGTGTTGCGCACGTGGTCGTCGCGCGCGGCGGCAAACAGGAAAGCTTCTGTTTCCGCGCCGAGCGGCTTGGCGATGCCGGAGAGGAGGATGTGGCGGATGATCTCGGCGCCCGGCGAGCCGCCCGGCTCGCGCGTCAGCACCACCTCGATGCCGAGGCCCTTGAGCCGCTCGGCCAGCGCCTTGGTGTGGGTGGACTTGCCGCTGCCCTCCCCGCCCTCGAAGGTGATGAAACGTCCGCGCATCAAAGCGTCTCGTGGCCGCCGGCCCGTTTCCGGCAGGCCCTTATAGCCGCTCGGCGCCCGCGCGGAACAGGGCGATGACCATCTCGGTCACAGCATCGAAGGCGCGCTGCGGCAGCGAGCCGGTGCCGACGCTTTCGGCCGCGTGCAGCGGCTGGGTGAGAATGAGGTTCTCGCCGCGCCAGACTTTCACGGCGCCGATGGTCTGGCCCTTCTTGACCGGCGCCGGAACGGGGCCGGAATAGACGATGCGCGCGATCAGCCGCTCGCCGCCGGCCTTTGGCATCATCACCTTGACCAGGCCGTCGGCCATCAGCGGCACCTTGCCTTCGGCGCCGCCATAGACCTTGGCGGTGCCGAGCGTCTGGCCCTCGGCAAACAGGATGCGCTG